>Ga0335081_10000668_pt1 | contig 56785 bp, 58 predicted proteins | sample Lox_Sample_35_FD_206713 | JGI IMG/M metagenome (GOLD analysis project Ga0335081, IMG submission 206713) | Soil microbial communities from Loxahatchee National Wildlife Refuge, Florida, United States - Lox_Sample_3.5 | ecosystem: Environmental > Terrestrial > Soil > Wetlands | place: USA...
GCATGCGCAGCCTGGCCTTCACCTTCCTTGCCTGTATCTGCTCATAGACTGGATTCGTCATCTTCAACCTCCCGCGGTGGGCTGAGAGAATGCCCCACCTGTCCGGGATGTCTATTAGCAGCTACAGTAGGGAGTTTTTTCAAATTGGTGTGAGCGGAAACAAAACCGGAATCTCTGTCTATATCCTTGGTCTCAAGGATAAGAAACACTTAGCCAAAACGTATGGAAAAGAACTAGGCAAGGCGAGCGTGACCGGATATTGCATTCGGTTCAAGGCCCTAAAGGATATAAACATTCATACGCTTGAAGCGGCAATACGATATGGGCTTGCGGTTCAGAATGCAAAAGATTAGCTGAGGAAATAAATTACACTGGCAGGCCTCACGCCCGTCCAAAATGCGGCCGGGTTCGGGATGACAAGGACGCGTCGTTGCGTCAAGCGTTCTTTTTCAGTTCGGCGAGGACGAGCTTGGCGACTTCTTTCAGTGTGTCGAAGACGCCGAGGCCCTGGATGGCGACAGACTCGAGCGCGGGCTCACCCTTCACGAGCAGGTGCTTCTTCAATTCCTCGACGGGCATGGCGTTGGGCAGGTCGCGCTTATTGAGCTGCAGGACGTAGGGAATCGTGGCGAAATCGAGGTTGTGATCCTTCAGGTGCTCGCGCAGGTTGTCGAGCGTTTCGAGGTTGGCGTCGAGCCGCTCTTCCTGCGAATCCGCGACGAAGACGACGCCGTCCGCGCCCTTTAGAATCAGGCGGCGGCTCGCCTCATAAAAAACCTGGCCGGGAACGGTGTAGAGATGGAAGCGCGTCTTGAAGCCGCGCACGGTGCCGAGGTCCAGCGGAAGAAAATCGAAGAAAAGAGTGCGGTCGGTTTCCGTGGCGAGGGAAACCATCTTTCCCTTTTGATTCGTATTGGTATGGTCGTACACCCACTGCAAATTCGCGGTTTTCCCGCCGAGGCCGGGACCGTAGTAGACAAGTTTGCAGTTAATTTCCCGCGCGGGAAAATTAATAAACGGCACAAGTTCCCTCAGAAATGGGGCAGCGGCTCTTTATAACATAGCCATCAGGCGGGGGCCAACGCGTTGGCGCGCCAGTGGTTCCGAATTGACAATGCGCGGCAGGGGGAGGGGCGAGGGAGAGGGGCGAGGGGCGGGAAGGATTCCTCCTTAGGGGTTGAAGCTCCGACCCCCTAAAAAATTGTGCTTGACAGGGGTGGGGCTGTCTGCTACAAGATGTAGCGCTACAATGACTAACACAAACCGAAAACGTCCAAAGAACCTAGGCGAGGTCGAGCAGATCGTGATGGATTACGTCTGGGCGCACGCGCCGTGCTCGGCGGAATCGTGCCGGGAGGCGCTGGCGGCTACGCGGCCGATGAAGGAGTCCACAGTGCGGACGATTCTGCGCCGCCTGGAGCAGAAGGGCTTCGTGACGCACTCGATCGAGGGCCGCACCTACATTTATCGCGCCGCCGAGGCGCGCCAGAACGTGGCGGTCCGCGCGGTGAAAAGCATCATCGACCGCTTCTGCGGCGGCTCGGCCGAACAGTTGGTGATAGGTATGGTCGACAACGCGGTGCTAGACCGGGAGCAGCTCGAGCGGCTGGCGCGCAAGATCATGCAGAAGAAGTCGGCGGGAAGTTCCGAAACCAAGGGCAACGATCCAACAACAAAGGAAGCCTAGCCATGCGACCTGACATTCTCAATCTGGGTCCGACGCTTCTCAAATATCTCGCGGAGCCGGCCGCGCGGTCGCTGGTCCTCGGATGTTTTGTGGCGGCGGCGCTCGGGGCGTTTCGCGTACGGAGCGTATCGACGAAGCTGCTGGCGTGGCGCGGCGTGCTGGCCGCGGCGCTGGCGATGCCTTTGCTGGCGCTGCTCGCGCCGGCGATTCCGGTGGCCGTGCCGGTGCCGAATTTTCAACGGCAGGGCGCAGCGGTGGAGACTGCGGCCGCGCAGAGTGCCGTGGTTCATGCGAACGTGGCCGAGCATGCCGTCCGAACGGCCACGCCAGCGGCGACGAGCGTGCCGCATGAGCGCGCGAAGGCTTGGAAGGAAGCGGCGTCGGTGACGGCCGCTGCGCCAGCTCCGGCTCTTTTGCCTGCGCCGCGCGCGATTCCGTGGGCGCTGGTAGCGGGCGCCGCGTATCTCGCGATCGCGCTGTTCTTCCTGGCGCGCGTTTTCATCGGGATGGGATTGGGCAAGCGGCTGGAACGCGCCGCTGCGCCGGTGGACGATTCTGAGGCGCTGGCAATTCTTTCGGCGGCGTCGCGCGCGGCGAGCTTGCGGGCGGTTCCGAGGCTGGCGGAATCCGAAGTGGTGTCCGTGCCGATGACGCTCGGCGTGCGGCGTCCCGTGATTCTGTTTCCGGCGGAGTGGCGCGCGTGGGCGGCGTCGGAGCTCGAAGCGGTGCTGGTGCACGAAGCGTCGCACGTGGCGCGGCGCGACGCGCTGGTTCAGAGGCTGGCGCTGATTCACCGCGCGCTTTTCTGGTTCAGCCCGCTCGCGTGGTGGCTCGACCGGCATCTGGCCGATCTTGCGGAACATGCGAGCGACGAGGCGGCGCTGGCAAGCGGCGCGGATCGCACGCGCTATGCGGAAACGCTTCTCGGATTCTTCGCTGCTCTCGAAGGCGCGCAGCAGCGCGTCTGGTGGCACGGAGTGTCGATGGCCAAAGCGGGGCAGGCGGAAAAAAGAGTCGATCGAATTCTTTCTTGGAGGGGTTCCATGTCGAATCGAGTGAAGAAGTCGCTGGTGGTGTTGCTGGTGGCAGTTGCGGCGCCGGTGGTGGTGCTGACGGCGTCCGTGCATCCGACGGTTTACAACTTTCAGGAGCCGGCCCCTCCGCCGCAGCCACAGCCGGCAGTGACGCCGCGCCCGGCGCCCGTGCCGCGTTCGGCGATTGCGCCGATAACGCCTCCTCCAGCGCAATCGATTGCTCCGATGGCTGCGGTTGCGGTGCCGTCAGTTGGCGCGGTGCCCGTCGTAGCTCAGGTGCCGAAGATGTCTCAGATCGCGCCCGTGGCGGCGATGCCTGCGGAGCTTCCGACGCCCATGGCCGCCCCTGTTCCTCCGCAGAATCACTACATGGGCCGCTACGAGGATTGGGGGCCGCGGTTCGTGATCGTGACCAAAGGCTCGGAGGGCGTGACGATGTCGGGCTCGGAAGAGGATGCCGAACACGCGAAATCGCTGCGCAGCAAGGTTAGCGGCGACTTCATCTGGTTCGAGCGCGACGAGAAATCGTACATCATCCGCGACCAGGCGACCGTCGACCGCGCCAAGAAACTCTGGGAGCCGCAAGAAGAGCTCGGCCGGAAACAGGAGGCGCTCGGGAAACAACAGGAGGCGCTTGGAAAGCAGCAGGAAGCGCTGGGCGAGAAGATGGAACAGGTTCGCGTGAAGATTCCAGACATGACGGCGGACATGCAGGCGCTGATGGCGAAGATGAAGGAGCTGAACGCGAACGGCGGAACGCAAGAAGAAATCGGAGAACTGCAGAGCCAGATTGGCGAGCTGCAGAGCCGGGTGGGAGAGATCCAGTCGGACGCCGGGCGGAAGCAGAGCGAAATCGGCAGAGAGCAAGGCGAACTCGGACGGAAACAGGGCGAACTCGGGCGTCAACAGGGTGAACTGGGCCGCCAGCAGGGCGAACTCGCGCGGCAGGCGACCAAACAAATGAAGGAACTGCTCGACGAGGCCGTTTCCAAGGGTATCGCGCAGCCTGAGTAGATTTGTTCAGAGCGGTAGCAACGGGGGAGCGGCGCCGAACCGCTCCCTTTTTTGTGCCTGTTACGGGCCGGTGGGCGCAGCCGCTATGGCAGCCTGGCGGATTCGGCTTGCGCTTGCTTCAGAGGCACGCTCGGGTCGGCGGCTTTCCAGAGCGTGAGGAAATCGTCGTAAGCGGCCTTTGCTTTGGCTGTGTCGCCCGCAAGAACCTCCGCGCGGGCGAGTCCCAACTGAGCCAGAGTGCCAATGGGATCGTTGACGACGATGCCGCGCGCCGCGATGATTTTCTGGAATTGCGCGGCGGCCTCTGCGCCCTCGCGGGCCTGGAGATAAGCCAGCCCCCGAACGTAAATCGCGTACAAGCTATTCGAAAAACTGGCTGGGCCGGGAACGCCTAGTTCGTACGGCACGGCCGGCTGCAGCAGCTCCACGGCCTTCGAATCCTCCCCACGCGCGAGCGCGAGCTGCGCGCGTACGGTGGGCAGATAGTCGAACTTGACGACGGTGTCGTCGGGGAAACGCTTCGCCAGGTCGTCGGCAAGCGCCGACGCGTGGGACGAGTCTCCGGCTACGGCAAAGGCCAGCGCCGCAGGATATTCGGCGTCGCGTCCATTCGAAAACGCGACGGAGCTGGCGGCGTCCTTGCGAGCTTGCGCCGCATTTCCGAAGAAAGCCTCCTGCAGCGCGGCGGTGGCTGCGAAGTCCGCGGCCTTTTCCTTTTCTCCCGCTTGGGCGGCGGACGTGATGGCTTCCTGCCAGAGCTCTCTCGCGCGCGAGAGTTGACCCGAATACGCGGCCGAGCCCGCGACGTAGGAGAGCATCAGGCTCTCGGCTTCCGGTTTGGAGGCGGCCCACTGCGTCTGCTGCGTCATTCCGGCGGAGTCACCCTGAACGAACGCCAATTGATAGAGGTAGAAATGAAGGTCATCGGAATCCAGTTTCTTCGCGATTCCCTGCCTGGCTGCGGAGGCGGCCTCGTCGAATCGATTCAAGTGGATGTAGGTGGCGACAAGGTTGCTGTAGTAGAGAGCGTCCGGCGGCGCGACCTCGCCAGCCTCGCGGAATTGCGCGAGAGCTCTCTCGTGCTGGCCCAGATTCTGGTACACGACACCCAGGTTGTTGCGCGCCACCTGCTCGCGTGGATAGGATTGCGCCCAAATCTCGTAGCTGTTGCCGGCTTTCTCAAGGTCGCCGGTGACGAATTCATAGTAATGCGTCTCGATGTAGAGCCGTTCCCACTCGCTGACGCGCGCGCGAAGCTCATAGGACTTTCTGGTGTTATCCGCGGCGAGATTCTTTTCACCGCTATTGTGGTACGCCGTCCCCAGCGTGGCGTAGGCCATCGCAAAATTCGGATCGAGACTGATGGCGTGTTCGAGCAGGTTTTCCGCGTCCCCATACTCGCCCTTGAGCAACAGGGCTTTGCGGCCAAGACTGTAGGCTTGAAGGGCGTCCAGAGACGGAGTGGTAGCCTGCTCGATGGGTGCATCGAGCTTCTGCACGGTCTTGAGCGATTCGCCGAGCTTTCCGCGCAATTTTGTAGACGCTCCATCGAGCGCTTTGAGGACGTTCTCCTTGCGGTCGGCCGTGACCTGCTCCTGCGCGAGGTAATCGCCGGTCTGGCAATTGACGGCGCTGATTCCGATCACGTATTCGCTGCCGAGGCTCGAGATCGAGCCGCTCAGGTAGGCCTTGCTTCCGGTGCGCTGGCACACTTCGCGGGCAACTTCAGGCGTGAGACGCGTGTCGCGGGGCTTGCCCATCAGCTGGAGCGTTTGCTGGATGCGCTGCTCGGAGACGAGGCTCAGGAAGGGCGACTGTTCGAGTTGCACGGCAAGGCCTTGCTGCAGCGTGTCGTCGAAGACCGCGTCGCCCGTCTTATTCGCGAAGTCTGCCAGGACAATCGTGTCCGTTTGATTCAGCGCATTTGCCTTGCGCGCGTTGAAGAGCCACGCTGCCGTGACAAGCACGAGGACTCCCGCCGCCGCACCGGCCATAGCCACCCATTTGCGCCGGCCGGCGGTTGATAACGTGGCCGCCGCCATCGCCACGGTGTGCCCGGAATCCACGTTCCGCTTGAGTTGCTTCAGGTCCGCGCAAACTTCCGCGGCGCTTTGGTAGCGCTGCTCGCGGTCCTTGTGCAGCGCCTTGCCGATGATCTCTTCGAGCCGCGCCGGGATTTCGGGGTTCAGGCTTTGCACCGGCGCCGGCGGCTTCGTGAGAATGGCTTCGATGATGATGCCGCCCGTGCCTCCGCCGAACGCCTGGCGCCCGGCCGCCATTTCGTAAAGCAGGAGGCCCAGCGAAAAGATGTCGGTGCGCGGGTCCAGGTCGTCGCCGCGAACCTGTTCGGGCGACATGTAGGATGGCGTCCCGGAGATCATCCCGACGATCGAAGTCGGTCCGGAAGATTGGTCGACGGAAGAATCGCCGCCAATGCCTTTGGGAACCAGCTTCGCGAGGCCGAAATCGAGCACCTTCGCCTGGCCGCGCTTCGTCACGAAAATGTTTGCGGGCTTGATGTCGCGATGGACGATCCCCTGCGCGTGAGCGGCGTCGAGCGCATCCGCAATCTGAATCCCCAGATTCAGGATTTCTTCGAGGGCGAGCGGCTGTCCGTGGATATGATTGCGCAGCGTCTGGCCGTCGATGAACTCCATGGCGATGAACGGCCGGCCGTCGTGTTCGCCGATGTCGTAGATCGTGCAAATGCCGGGATGGTTCAGCGCGGACGCCGCGTGCGCTTCGCGGCGGAAGCGTTCGAGCGCCAGCTCGTCCGTCGCCAGATTTTCAGGAAGGAATTTCAGCGCCACCGCGCGCTGGAGCCGGACGTCCTCGGCCTTGTAGACCACACCCATGCCGCCGGCGCCCAGTTTCTCGACGATGCGGTAGTGCGAGATGGTCTGGCCAATCATTCGAGCGCATAGGCTCTGGCGAGCCGCCCAGGCTAAAGTGTTGGTTCGTCGGAACCGATATCACTGATCGTCTTGCGTCTGTCTGCCTTCGGTGGTTTGGGCGACCCGACCAGACTCAGAACGCTCGAACCTTCCCCGTAGCTGTTTGCCGCCGCGAGAGATTCCCGTTCGAGCGTAATGTTCTTGTTGCAGACCGTGCAGACCAGGGCAGCATAAGCCCCGCCATCCGCTTGCCGGAACATGTTGCAGCGCATCACGCGCCCACAACACACGGGAACCCAGACAGTGGAAGTTGCGTCTGGAGTCATGCGCCTCCTAACAGTTGCAAATGCGCGGGATTATACACTGGAAACCGATTTGTTCGGGCGCAAGCCACCGGGATCGCCCACTTTGGTTGCGCTTTCGGCGTCTGCCCCCGGATGTGAACGCCGGAACCGGCTTATCCGTTTAAGTATCAGGCTGCAAAAGACTTCTCGCGGCCACATTGACGCAATTTGTTCATTTTGCTATGTTTTGCCATATGAAGCGGCGCGCGATTCGGACGACCAGCTCTTCAAGAAGTCATAAACTTCTGAAAACAAAGACCTTAACCAAGGCGGCGAAAGCCAAGGCCGCGCCTCCCGACCCGGATGCCCCGGCGCGCCAGCAGCAGTTGAAGGCCTATGAAGAGGCGCTCAAGTATTTCCAGCAGCAGAAGTTCCAACGCGCGAAGCAATCTTTCGAGCGGGCCCTGGAGGGTCCCAGCAAGGAACTCGTCGATCGCGCGAACATGCATCTGCGCATCTGCGACCAGCGGATTTCGCGCCAGCCCGCCGTCGCCCCCAAATCGGCCGAAGACCACTACACGCAGGGTGTGGCGCTGATGAACCTGGGCCGCTGGGACGAAGCGCGCGAGCATTTTGACCGCGCGCGCAAAGCAGCTCCGAAGGCCGACCATATCGTCTACGCCATGGCGGCGCTCGATTGCCTGACGGGCGAGGCCGACTCAGCGATGGAGAACCTGAAAATCGCGATCCAGTTGCGTCCGGAGAACCGCTATCACGCCCGGAACGACGAAGATTTCTCGTTCTTGCAGGAAGATCCTCGCTTCACCGAATTGCTCTACCCTGAGCGGGAGAGCTCAGGCGGCTAGCTTCCTTTTTGCCAGTGAAAAATAATTTGCAACGCCGGTATCGGCCTGCGCGCGTCGTTGCGCTTGGCGGCGGGACAGGTCTTTCCACCGTGTTGCGGGGGCTGAAGGAATATCTGGGCGGCCGGCGCCAGGAACAGAAACGGCCGATCGCCGATCTGGCCGCGGTCGTCACCGTCACGGACGACGGCGGCAGCTCCGGCCGGCTCCGCCGCGAGTATCGCGTTCTCCCTCCCGGTGATATCCGCAACTGCATGGTGGCGCTCTCGAAGGACGAGCATCTCCTCACACACCTCTTCACCTACCGGTTCCCGGGGAAGAGCAGCCTCGGAGGCCATAGTTTCGGCAACCTCTTCCTGACGGCGCTGACCAACGTCACCGGCGATTTTCCCGAAGCAATTCGCGTTTCCTCGCGCGTGCTTGCCATTCGCGGGCGAATTTTCCCCTCCACCGAGCAGAACGTCACGCTCGAAGCCGAGCTTGAGGATGGAACGATTGTCGATGGCGAGACGAAAATTTCGAAATCGCGCAAGCCCATCCGCCATCTGCGGCTCGTGCCGCAGCGCGTGCGTCCGCTGCCGGAAGTCCTGCGGGCGATCCGCGAGGCCGATTTGATTCTGGTCGGTCCCGGTTCGCTCTATACCAGCATCATCCCCAATCTGCTGATTGACGGAGTTGTTGACGCCATTGCGCGTTCGCGCGCCACGTGCATCTACGTCGCGAACCTGATGACGCAGCCGGGCGAGACGCAGCACTATTCCGTGGCCGATCACGTTCGCGCGATTTACGACCACACGCGAAAGAAACTGTTCGATTTCGCCGTCGTCAATCGCGCGACCGTCAAACCGGAACTGCTCCGCCGGTATCGAGCGCAAGGCGCCGAGCAGGTTGCGCCTTCATACGCCGAGCTTGATCGCATGGGCCTGAAGTACGTTACCGGCGACCTGGTGCAGCAAGATGGGGTTGTTCGGCACGACCACGAGCGTCTGAGCCGGTTGCTCCTCGATCAATTCGTCCACCGCCGCGTCGGCCGCTGATCGGGAGATGTTCCGCAGCGGAACGCCGGAATCCAGCATGAGTTTCTTGCGCCCTTGTGCGCCTGTTCGTATACTGACCGGCGCTGTCCGAATGTCTGCCGTCTCCACGAGCCGGTCGCGGTGGTGCGCCGCGAGTCTCACCGTGACTTCGAGAGCAGAGGGAGGTGCCATGTCTGCGGCCGCGCAAGATGAACTGAACGTCTACCAGTCTGCGGAGGCTCGTTTCGAAGCCGCCGCGCATAAACTGGGTCTCGAAGACGGCGTTTACCGTTATCTGAAATATCCGAGCAAGGAAATCACGGTCTACATTCCCGTCGGCCTCGATAATGGAAAGCTCGAAGTATTCATGGGCTATCGAGTGTTGCATTCGTCGGTTCGCGGGCCCGGCAAGGGCGGCATCCGTTTTGCGCCGACGGTCACGATCGACGAAGTGCGCGCGCTGGCGGCGTGGATGACGTGGAAGTGCGCCGTGGTGAATATTCCCTTCGGCGGAGCGAAGGGCGGCGTGATCTGCGATCCCACGAAGCTATCGCGCGGCGAACTCGAACGCATCACGCGCCGCTACACCGCCGAGCTCGCCGAATGGCTGGGGCCCGAACGCGATGTTCCGGCGCCGGACCTTGGCACGAACGACCAGACGATGGCCTGGGTGATGGACACCTACGCGATGCACGTCCACCAGGCCACTACGGCTGTGGTCACCGGCAAGCCGCTCGAACTGGGCGGCTCGCAGGGCCGCAAGGAAGCCACCGGCCGCGGCATCATGATCTGCTGCAACAAAGCCATTCATAAGCTCGGCATGTACCGCCAGCACTGTCGCGTCATCATTCAGGGGTTTGGCAACGTCGGCTCGCAGGCCGCGCAACTGATGCACGAAGCCGGATACAAAATCACGGGCGTCGCGGATATTCACGGCGGGCTTTACAACGAAAACGGCTTCGACATCCCGAAACTCATCGAGTGGGTCTATGGCCAGCGGAAACCGCTTCCGGATTTTCCCGGAGGCGGAGAGAAAATGACGGCGCAGGAAGTGCTGTTCCGTCCGTGCGACATCCTCATCCCGGCGGCCACGGAAAACCAGATCACGACGCAGAACGCCCATCGCGTCGATTGCAAGATAATGTGCGAAGGTGCGAACGGCCCCACCACCTCGCACGCCGATCCCATCATCGAGAAAAAGGGCATCTTCGTCATACCGGATATTCTCGGCAATGCGGGCGGCGTCACCGTGAGCTACTTCGAGTGGGTGCAGGACCGCCAGGGATTTTTCTGGCGCGAAAGCGAAGTCAACGAGCGGCTGCAGGACGTGATGGAGAACAGCTTCAACGAAGTGGTCCGGTACGCGGAGGCGCATCGCGTGAATAACCGCATCGCCGCGTATATCGTGGCCATCGATCGCGTGGCGCGCGCGTTGAAGCTGCGCGGAATCTACGCCTAGGATTTCAGGCCTGCATTTTGTCGCGGAGGCGGCAGTGTATTCGGATTCGATATCGCCCGGCGCGCTGAAGACGGAAGACGAGCACCGGCGCGACATCTGCGCCGCCGGACGCTGGATTCACGGCCTCGCCTACGTGGCCTCGACCGACGGCAACATCTCCGTTCGCCTCGACCCGCGCCGCGTGCTTACCTCGCCCACCGGCATCAGCAAAGGCATGATGACGCCCGACGACCTCGTCATCACCGATCTCAACGGCGCCAAACTGAGCGGCCGCCGCAATCCTTCGAGCGAAATCGCCATGCACCTGCTGATTTACCGCCGTCGGCCGGACATCCACGCCGTCGTCCACGCGCATCCTCCGACGGCCACCGGCTACGCAGCCGCGGGGATTCCGCTCAATCGCGCGATTCTGGCGGAGCTGGTGGTTTCGCTCGGGTGCATTCCGGTGGCGCGCTACGGCACTCCCGGAACGCCTGAATTGACCGACGCCATCGAGCCGCTGGTGCAGGATTACGACGCGATCTTGATGGCCAACCACGGCGTGGTCACGTACGGCCCGGATTTGCTGACCGCCTTCTTCCGCATGGAGACAACCGAGCACTTCGCGCGCGTCGCCCTCGTCACCGAACTTCTCGGCAAACAAGTCTTGCTTTCCGGCGGGGATGTGGAAAAATTGCTCGCGGCTCGGGCGCGCTACGGCACGCAGACCGCCGCGCCGACCACGGCGCAGTGCCCGGTGACGTCGACGAGCGATGCGGAGCAGCTTACGCTCACGCGGCGCGAGCTCGACGCGTTGATCCACGAAGCGGTGCGGCGCGATCGGGAGCGCCGCTAGCCCGCGCGGTTTGGCTGCGGTTGGCTTTGATTCGGACTCTTTTTCTCTGCTCGGCGGAGGGTAACGAATGGGCGAAGCACTGGGAATGATCGAAACGCGCGGCCTGGTGGCGATGATCGAGGCTTCGGACGCGATGGTGAAAGCGGCCAAGGTCACGCTGGTGGGCTGGGAGAAGATCGGCTCGGGCTACGTCACGGCTATGGTTCGCGGCGACGTCGCGGCAGTGAAAGCCGCCACCGACGCGGGCGCCGCAGCCGCGCGCCGTGTGGGCGAACTCATCGCCGTTCACGTCATCCCGCGGCCGCACCAGTCGCTCGAGGACGTTCTGCCCATCGGCAAGACCCCGATGGCCGCGGCGAAGTAGCCGCGAACGCGTCGCCGCTTTGACGCGGGCACGCGACTCGGGCGAAGCGCCTTCGCCGGGGATTTGTCAGCGTTTGAGTTTATTTTTCACTTCTGACTTTTGATTCGCTCTCATGCTTCTCGCCCGCATCGTCGGCACGGTCGTCTCGACGCGCAAGGACCCGCGCCTCGAAGGGAAAAAGCTCCTCATCGTCAAGCCGGTGAGCCCGGAAGGCTCCGATGAGGCCGGCTACCTGATTGCCGTCGACACCGTCGACGCCGGATTTCGCGAGACCGTCCTCATCGTTTCCGGCAGCTCCGCGCGCATGGCGTCCGAGTGCAAGGACCGCCCCGTCGACGCCGCGATCGTCGGCATCGTCGATTCCGTGCAGCTCGACGCCCTCCACGAAGCCGAACTCGCCGCACGCAGAAAATAGATGATCCTCGGGCGTGTCATCGGCAACGTCGTCGCGACGATGAAAGACGCAGCGCTCGACGGCCAGCGCCTCCTCATCGTCCAGCCGCTTGACCGCCACGGCCGCGAAAAGGGCAAGCCGCTCGTCGCGCTCGATTCCGTCGGCGCCGGCGCCGGCGAAGTCGTCTACTGGTGCCGTGGCCGCGAAGCCAGCTTTCCCTTTCTTCCGCGCGAAGTTCCCACCGAAGCCACCATCGTCGCCATCGTCGACTCCGTGAACATTCCGGGCGCGGGGACGGGGACGGGAGTCTGACCGTGCTGATCGGGCGCGTCATCGGCGACGTGGTTGCGACGCAGAAAGCGCCCTCGCATGAAGGCCGCAAAATCCTCGTCGTTCAGCCGCTGAATCTCGACGGCTCCGATCGCGGCGACGCCGTCCTGGCCCTTGACGCCGTCGACGCCGGCGTCGGCGACCGCGTTCTCCTCAGCACCGAGGGATTCTCCGCCATGACCGCCGTCGGCCGCCCGAACTCCCCGATCGATATGGCCGTCATCGGCGTGATCGACGCGATCGATCTCGTCGACGGCGCGAAGTAACTCCGCCGCCAAGCTGCCGCCGCCGTCGCCATCGCCGCAAACAAAAAGCGGGCAACGCTCGCCGTAGCGGCATCGCCCGCTCGATTTCCGGTTCTGCGAGTCCTACCGCTGCCCGCCGTTGCTCGCACCGGCGCTCGACGAGAGCTCGGCGTACCGCGTCTTGCCGTTGAAGTGAATTTCCTTCACCGTTCCGGCCTCGACCACCATCGACGAACCCTGCGACTTCGCGGCGTCCTCTTTCCATTGCACGGGAGCCTCCGCCACCACCTTGCCGTTGCGCGACAGCGTGACCTTGGTTTCATCCGCCTTCACGTTGTACGTTCCGGCCTTCAGCTGCGTGCCTCCCAGGTTTGCGTCGCTCAGGATTTCGACGGTTGCGCTTGCGGTTGATTTCGAAGTTTTGCCTGCGTTGTTGTTTCGCGCCGCCACCGGCAAGGCGAGTGCCAGCGCCGCGACCGCTGCCAGAACAGTTCCGATTCCCGTTCGAGACATTTGGGTTTTTCTCCTTGTATCCGCTTGCCCCTTGCTCCTCTCTTAGACGCTGCGGTCTGCGCGCAGAGAGCAGAAAACCCAATAAAACACGATAGAAAATCGCTGTTCGCAAAAATCCCGCGCGCGTTGCGCGTGCGGACACCACCGTCTCGATTCCGAACGATGTCCGCGCGCCTCGCGCTACGAATCTTCGGATTTTGCCGCGCGCCTACGAATTTTCGGACGCGCTCCTGCCTCACTTTGCGCCACTCGCTCGCGCCGTTCGCCGCCGCGCCTCGCTTCGTTGACGCCCTCTCACCGCTCGGCGATAATCGCTCGGCATGATTGGATCGCTTCGCGGCAAGCTCATCGACAAACGCCCCAACCAGGTTCTGCTCGAAGTGGGCGGCGTCGGCTACCAGGTGCAGATTCCGCTTTCCACTTTCGCCGGCCTCGGCGCGCTGCACGCGGAAACCACGCTGCTCACCTACACGCACGTCCGCGAAGACGTCCTTTCGCTCTACGGTTTTCTCACGGCCCGCGAGAAGCATTGCTTCGAGCTGCTGATTTCCGCGTCCGGTGTCGGCCCGTCGCTCGCGCTGAAAATTCTTTCCGGCATCAGCATCGAGCAGCTCGTCCCCGCCGTGCGCAAAGGCGACCTCGCGCAGTTGGTGCGCATTCCCGGCGTCGGGCGCAAAACGGCGGAGCGCATCGTCGTCGAATTGCGCGACAAGCTCGTCGCCGTCGACGTCCCCGAAGCGGGCAAGCCCGCCACGCGGTCGCAGCTTGAATCGGATGTCGCCTCCGCGCTCGTCAATCTCGGCTACGACGAGCGCTCCGTGGAAAAGGCCATCGAGAAGGCGCGCGCCGATTCCGGCGCCGATTTCGAGCATCTGCTCCGCGGAGCGCTGCAGATTCTCGGCAGCTCCGCGATGCAAAAGAGCGCCCGCGCCGGCCGCGACGAATAGAATTGTCTTGATTTTGCGGGTGCCCCATCCTTTGCGCGTTTTGCAAAGGGTGCGTACCGCGCCGGGTCGGAGCCTCAGTTTACCCTGAGCTTCGAAGGGCTCCGACATAAGGCTGGCTTTGTGATTCAGGGGTTTTAACCACTGAAGGACCGAATGACCGACGCTCACCATCGCATCGTTTCCGGCCGCGCCTTCGACGAAGACGCCCGCATCGAGGCGAGCGTCCGCCCCGCCACCTTCGCCGACTACATCGGCCAGGATCGCGTCAAAGAAAATCTGCAAATCGCCGTTCAGGCGGCCCGCGCGCGCGGCGAAGCGCTCGACCACGTCCTGCTCTACGGCCCTCCGGGCCTCGGCAAGACCACGCTCGCCACGATTCTCGCCAACGAGATGGGCTCGCACATCAAAGTCAGCTCCGGCCCGCTGCTCGAGAAGAAAGGCGACCTCACCGCCGTCCTCACCTCGCTCGACCCGCGCGACTTTTTCTTCCTCGACGAAATTCACCGCCTGCAGCCCGCGCTCGAGGAAATTCTCTATCCCGCGATGGAGGATTTTCGCGTCGACCTGATCATCGGCCAGGGCCCCGGCGCGCGCGTCCATCCCTACCAGCTCAACCGCTTCACGCTGATCGGCGCCACCACGCGCGCGGGACTCATCATGGCGCCGCTGCGCTCGCGCTTCGGCATCGTCCACCGGCTGGACTTCTACTCGCCCGGCGACTTGCTGCGCATCGTCCAGCGATCCGCGAAAATTCTCGGCATCACCATCGACGAAGAAGGCGCCGCTGAAATCGCGCGCCGCAGCCGGGGCACGCCGCGCGTTGCGAATCGGCTGCTGCGCCGCGTGCGCGACTTCGCCGAAGTCCGCGCGCAGGGCCACATCACCCTCGGCGTCGCCCGCGACGCGCTTGCTATGCTCGGCGTCGATGAGCACGGCCTCGACGACGTTGACCGCAACCTGCTGCTGACCATCATCAAGAAATATTCCGGCGGCCCCGTCGGGCTCAACACGATCGCCGCGTCGCTCAGCGAAGATGAAGACGCCATCGAGGAAATCTACGAGCCGTACCTCATGCAGCTCGGCCTGCTCGACCGCACCCAGCGCGGCCGCGTCGCCACCGCCCTCGCCTACAAGCACCTCGGCATCGACGCGCCACGCCGCCAGCCCGGCCTCTTCTGATTTTCCCGGGAGCGCCACCTCTTCCTCATCCCGTGGGTCACCCGGGATGAATCTCCCGATTGGCGTTAGGTTTTGCGGGTGCCCCATCTTTTGCGCCTTTTGCAAAAGGTGGGCGCTTTTGTTTTTTCTGCTTTGACTCTTTCCGAAAAACGTCGTTGTAGCGCCGGCGTCTCGCCGGCTCTTTGTGGCTGCTTTGTAAGGTCTTGCGGGCGCCCCGGCCTTGCGCGTCCCGAAGCCTCGGGATATACAGCGTGGGTAGCGCCGTTCGACAAGTCCATTTTGTTCGTCCATACTTGTTATACGGCGGCCGCGCGAGGGCTTACTCTCAAGCGAAGCTTGCGACGGAAAAATGAGGCAGCATGACCGACTACGTCTATTGGGTCGTCGACTGCAAAACCCCCACTTGTGGGAGTCCCATCCTTCTTTACTTCCTCGGGGCGCTTGATCCGTCGGTCACTCACGTCGTGCAGTCCCCCGACACCATCGAAGTGAAGTGTATCTCCTGCCGCCAGACGCACACCTATCGCCGCGACGAGATCCACACCAAGATCGGCTCCCTCCCTCCCGCCGATTTCGCCCCTCATCCGCAAGTCCACCCCGCCCCGGGACAGGGATAGATTAGAAATTTTCAACGTGTTGATTTTGAGGCGGTTAACGTGATTTCTAATCTTCAGCGGGCAGATTAGGATTGGCCACCGAGGCGCAGAGCCCACAGGGACAGCCAAGCGATCTGAAAGCGTCCGCGATTCCGAGAAGGCGATTTTGTTGCGATTAGAATTTGGCAGGGGGCTTTGTTTTCTATGAGTTAGGCGGAATTCTAATCCTGAACTGTTGCGATTAGCCTCCTTCGCACTTCGTGCTTCGGCGGCCAGGGAAATGCGAGCGACGGAGCTGAGGATTGGCCACAGGGGCACAGAGCCCGCAGAGGGAGCCAAGCGATCCGAAAGCGTCCGCAACTGTATATTAGACATGGTGCCGGCCCTGTGTTTTCAACGAGTTAGAGCGATTTCTAATCGCGCAACTGTATATTAGAAATGCAGTGACTGGTGACCCCTCGGTTCCCCTCTGGGCAAGTGAGTGGCAAGTGGCTAGAACAAGTCCGACTATCATCCGTTGCCTCCTCTCCGCCGTTGGCGGACCCCAAAATCGTGTGTATAGACACACGTCCAGCGCATGCCCAAAACGAATGGGCGCACACAATTAATTATTCTGATTTTCAGGATAGGTGGATTATAACACAGTTAACAGAGCTTGTCAAGGGACTAGTACTGTGGAAAAATTACCCCGCCTCCAGCGTGAGTGCCGCGCTGAAGGCCGGCGGCGCTACGTTTAAACCTTTACTGCAAGAAGGGGAGCTATGGCGACGTATGTGGCGCTGCTGCGCGGGGTGAATGTCGGTCAGAACCTGCTCAAGATGGAGCGGCTGCGCGAATTGTGCGCGGGTGCGGGAATGAAGAACGTGCGGACGTACGTGCAGAGCGGGAACGTGGTGTTCGAGGCGGAAGGGCCGGCAGCGAAATGGTGCGCGGCGCTCGAGGGGAAGCTGGCGGGGGAAACGCGGCTGCCGGTGTCCGTGATGGTGCGAACCGCGGCGGAAATGACGAAGGCGCTGGCGGGGAATCCGTTCATGAAGGAAAAGGGGATCGACATCGCGCGGCTGGGGGTGGTGTTTCTGCAGGAGGCTCCGTCGAAGGCGGCGCTTGCGGCGATGGAGGCAATGAAGCCGAAGATCGGCAAGGAGCGTTTTCACGTCGCTGGGCGCGAGATTTACATCCACTGCCCCGACGGTTTTGGGCGCGCGAAGCTCTACTTGCTCGACAAGGTCCTCGCGCAACGCACCACGACACGGAACTGGAACACGGTGGAGAAGCTGTGCGAAATGTGCGGAGGGTGAAGTGCGCGTAGTGCGCAACTGCCTCCGACCTTCAAATTCAGCTTAGATCGGGCATATGGGCCTGAGTGCGCTTGAGCGCCCGCCCCATACGCTGGTCGCGTAGGATGTGTTGATGCGTGGATGCGGAAACAAATATCTTCCTAAAATCGACGCGCCCTTCCTCACGAGTTTGCCGTTTGGTTGCTCGGTTGACCCATCCATCCAATCCATCCAGCAATATTCTGATACTTTGCTTAAACTCGGAGAAGTACTCTGGGAAGTCACCGTGCGTTTCGAATCTGGGGACGAGTAGGTTGCTCAAGAGTTGTTTCTTCGACCCCCGCATGGGCATTTCCAAGCGATACTTGGATCGAATGGCCCGGCCAACGAGTGCGAGGACTGTTAAATTCCCGTGGGTTCGGATCATGTACCTTCTCGTCCGCATAGCACCTTGTGGTCTGTGCCCTATGGCAAACTCATCATACAGATACTTTGAGACCAGCAGCGGCAGGAGCAGCTCATCAGCTGCAACATGTTCGGGAAAGACGATGTCGTAGAAGCCTTCAGGCAACCCCTCCTCGACCGGGGCTAGGGCCTTAACGAACAGTTTCCTTACCTGCATTTTCGCTGGAGCCGGTTTCTCGTGCCAAAAGGCGAGGGCAAGCTGGGCGAGGTACAGGTTATCGATGGGGCCTTTGGGGAATTGAGCTGCAACGTTAACCTTTCCCAGCTCTGCCACACAATTCTCGTACTCGTCGCGCTTTCGCTCGTAAAAATAGCCGCGCCGCCTGAAGCCCATTTGAAGCACTTTCTGCACGCGATCTCCTGACCGAAGGTCGCGTTCCAACATTGCGTTCTGGAGGTTTGTTGCGCGCCGAATCCGGTCAGACTGCATGGTGGCGACCCGACGAATGATCCGGCACATGACTTCGACGTCGTCGAGGTTGCCCTTGTTCTTGGAAATGGTAAATGCCGTCTGACAGCCGTTGACGATCTGCGCGCCTGTCAGGTTAACTTTCTTGCCTGGGCGGCTAAAATCATTGCAGAGAATCGTGAGGCCGTTGTTGAAATCCCAGAAGTGCTTCCGGCCGTCCGAGTCGTTGAGCGTTGCAGCGATTTCCTTGTTTATCTCACTCCGAAGAAGCGGGAGGCGGGCGTTAGACTCGAAGATGTGCAAGCCCGTGTCGAGGACAGCCTTGGCAACCGATTTGGCGGAAACGGTAGCCAATATTGAATTCTCTCCGTGTTTGAAATGCTCCTTGCGAGGCAATTCTAACTTTATGTCAGGATACGGTAGTCTTTCCACATCAGCACAATATTGAGTAAGGAGCGCCGCCGCGTCTTGAACGCGAAGTGTGTGCTTGGGATATTTGCTTAGGTCAGATTTTTGGAAACGGTTACACGCGCGCACTAGTCCTTTGTTTGCGATACCTCCGATGATTGCCCAAAACTCGACAGAGTAGCCTTTCGAGACGGCGTCGTTATAATCGTCGATCGCATTCGCGATGGGGCTTTGTCTGTTTTCTGCCAGCTCCTGATCGTTCAGAGCGGCAACGGCACGGCGCAGTTTGTCGACAATTCCACGGGAAAATGTCTTGCTAAGCTTGAGGTCGACTCCGGCCTCGGCTTGCCCCACAATTACTCTTCTCCCTCCCTGCTCCACCCAAAAGAGGTCAATGCCCTCCTCCCCCGGTCCTTGCATGCCGCAGACTCGCCGTAGTTGGTTGTCGTCCAGCTTTAGGAAGTGACGGGCCACCCAAAGAGCCAGTAAATCGGACCAAGCGGCCTTCCGAGTATCCCTGCGAAGCTCTTCTAGATCTTCACTTAGTTTTTCCTCGAAACGGGCCAGCGGTATTATGTCCATTCGCGCGTTTCCCCCATCCCTGTTCGACGAGTCGACATGGAATGCCGACAACTTGCCAGTAAAGGCCAATTAGAATCGCCAGGTGCCCGAGATCCTCGTCACGGATCGGCTCAGGTCTCCGCCCGGCCCTGCAGGCTGGCTTACCGCCTTTGTAGCTAATTCGCCAAGTAAGTACTGACCGTATATACAGCCCGACCACAGAATCGTCAAGCGTGAGCCAAACTTCACTCGAGGTCGTCTTTTTCCTGGTGTCGATGCACGGCAACTCAAAGAAAAAGAAGAAGCTGCCGGGCAACGGCCGTTGACGTGGGATTTCGTCGTTGAACTTCGGAGAGCCGATCTCCCGACACTTCGGGACGCGGTCCCGAGGCTTAGGGCAGGACTTTCGAACTTCGGTGTAGCCGAATTTTTCCCGCAGGATGCAACCCCCTCCTTGGACTGAAGTCTAGGGCCCCCACCCTAAACATCCACGAGTTCACGCAGACTATGGCGTTCGCGCGCATGAGATCGCGGCGAGCGTGCACTCAAGCGACTCAAGGTCGGTGGTGTCGAACACAAGCAACTTGGCCGGCGAGACGCCGGCGGTACAAAATCGTCTCCGGAGAAAGGCGAAGACCGCCAATCGGCGTTTCCGGGGAAAGACGCGGCGCGGGTTGCTACTATGGACGCGGAATCATGGCGCGAATCTATCTATCGCTGGGGTCGAACATCGGGGATCGCGCGGGGACTATCGCGCGGGCGGTGGCGGCGCTTGGCGCGCGCGGGGTACGGGTGGTGCGCGAGTCGTCGCTCTACGAAACCGAGCCGGTCGACTTCCGCGAGCAGGCGTGGTTCCTGAACGCGGTGGTTGAGGGCGAGACGGATTTGGCGCCGCGCGAGCTGTTGGAGATGCTGCTGGCCGTCGAGCGCGAACTGGGGCGCGAGCGGCGCGCGAATCGCGTGCCGAAAGGGCCGCGGATCATCGACATCGACCTGCTGCTCTTCGGCGAGCAAGTGATTCATTCCCCGGTGTTGGATGTACCGCATCCGCGCATGGCGGAGCGGCGGTTCGTCCTGGTGCCGCTGGCGGAAATTGCGCCGGGGGCGCGGCATCCTGCGTTGAGCAAAACGGCCGAGGAGCTATTAGCCGAGACGTCCGATCGCAGCGAAGTGCGCCGGTGGCGGAAATGACGGCGCCGGCAGGATGGAGGATCCCAGGGTTTCCCGGTACAAAGCACCGGGAGCCAGAAGGCGCGAAAGCCGGGCCGATTTTGCGAGGCTATGTCGTGGCTAAGGCTACGACCCACAAAGATCCCGGCGTGGCCTCAGGGGTTGAAACCCCTGAAGAGGAGGCTGCCTGTATGTCGGAGCTGAAGCTCCGACCCCCTAAGCGCGGCAAGGTCAGTTCGTGCGCAGGAGCTTGAGCCAGTGCAACGTCATGGGCTTCGGGTCGAGCGCTTCGAGTTCGATCGCGGCTTCGCGGCCCTCGGACTCTTCGCGCCAGACGTAGACGCCGGGCTCGGATTCCTCGCGGATGTGGCCCTTCGCCGGACGCAGGAAATCGCGCGCATCGTCGAGCGAAACTTTCTCGACGCGCTGCGGCCGCGCGAGCGCTTCGACGGCGTAGCTGCGCAGCAGCTTCGGCCAGTAGGCGTCGAAGAGCTGCGAGGAAGCGAAGATGTCGCTCCACGCGACTTCGTCGCCGTAAGCGACGACCACGCCGACGACACGCTCGCCCTTCAGGCCGGTGGTCACGCGGCGGAAGCGGCGGTCGACTTCCTGAGCGAAAATCTCAACGGACGTGCCGACGGGCGACGATTTGTAGATTTTGCGATATGACTCGGTGGGCGCGGAGGACTCGATGACGGCGGAAAGCGATCGCGACGAAATTTCCGGCGCGGCACCGGGAGAAGCCACCGCGACCGAGTCCGTTGCCACCTGCGCGGTCGAGCCGGCGCGCACGGCGGCCCAGACCTCGCCCTGATTCTGGTCGAGCGCGGCTTTTTCGCGGACGCTCGGATGCACCATCATCTGCGCCGCGGCGAATTTGTTGTCGCCGGTGGTCCAGCGGCCGTGCTCGACGCAGAAGACGTCGAGCGGCAGCGGCTTGGCACCGATGGGGACGATGCGGTCCTTGCCGATGATGCGATCCTGCTTGCCGCCGGAGACGATTTCGCCGGCGAGAAGCAGCAGCGGCTTCTTGCCGCGGTTGATGAGGACGAGCTGGTTCACCTGCGCGCCGCCCGCGTACGGTTCGACGGAGCCGTCGCGCGAGCGGCGCATGGCATTGCTCTCTTCGGTGACGATGGCGTCGCCCGAGGCGAGCGCATCGTCGAGCGTTTCGAAGGCGCTCGTGTCCGCGTCCTCCGCCGAGAGGACGGGGAAGACGGTCATGTTCTCGTAGCTGGCCGGCTGACCGAGACGCCAACCGGATGCGGATTCGGTTTTCGGTCCGCCGGCGGCGGCGGTGCCGCGGGCGCCGTTGACCAGAAGCATTGCCGCCAGGGGAAGTGCGATTGCCAAAACCAGGAGCCAAAAAAACTGATGCTGCTTGCCCTCCATGATGTCCTCCTCGATTGCCGCCGGCGCAAGCCACACGGCCGCCGCGGCCCTTCAGTGTGAGAACGAGCGGGCAGGAATTTCTTGCAGCGATTCAAGTGGATTTCGAGGGCGGCGGGCTGGGGCGAAAGGGAGGGCTCAGCCGAGGTGTTCGCGGTTCTTCTGTTCCTTCTCGCGCTTCTTGCGCTCTTCCTCTTCCTGGCGCTCCCATTCGACCATCTCTTCCTCGGTCATCTGGTAGTCCTCGCGCGAGGCGAACATGGCGCCGCGGCGGGCATCGCGGTTGGCGCGCCGAACCTTGCGTTTCTTGGTGCCGCGAAAATCGCGCATGCTGCGGATAGGATCTTCGATGGCGCCGGCTTCGAGGAGGAGCTCGCTGACCTTCTCGAGGAACTCATGCAAGTGGTAGGGCTTGAGCGTGTAGGGAAGGCCTTCGCGCTCGAGGACGGGCTGCACCTTCTTGGCCGCCAGCGCGGGGACCAGGTAGAGAACGCGGAGGCGCTTGCGATGGTTCCCGTTCGGGGCGCCATTGGCATCGCCGCCCCCGTCGCCATTGGAGTCGCCGTTCGACCCCGTGGGGAGCTTTTCGGGCGGCGGCTGAGCCTGCGTTCCGTTTGCGGCGGTTTCGTCGTCAACGCCGGGTTGGGGATCGGCGAGAGCCAGCTCGCGCAGGATGGCGAAAATCGGGCCGCGAATGTCGGTGAGCGCAATGTTGGCGATGACGAGATCCCATTGACCCTTGGCCAATTCCGGCAGGGCATGGGCGGCCAGCGGCACGATGCGAACGCGCCAACCCTCGGAATCGAGGATGTTTTTCAGCGCGCGCTGGCTGGCGATGTCGTCGTCAATGATCAGGATGCCGACTTCGGGCACAAATGTACCTCGTCGCTTGTCCGACTAGTATAGCGGCCGGAGTCCGCCAGGGATGCTGGCCGGAAGACGGGATTTCATGGGGGAAAACCTGCCCGGAAAGTCAGGCGAAGAAATAGCGAAACTTTCGCTTGACATGGCGAAACAAAAGCGAATATCATGGCGTTCGTGCGGCGAGGCTCTCAATGGCCACTTCTCCCATTCTTCGACCGGTACCGACGACGATTCGTCGCCGACGGCCCGCGTCGGGGCAGACCAGTCTCACCCTTTTCCCCACAGCCGCTCGCCACGGCAATTGTGAGTCCCCGAACGGCGCTTCTGCGCCCCCTCCGGCACCCGACCGGAGTACGAAGCCCGTTACGGGACTGGTCGGCATTGCGCGCCTCGCCGCCTCCTCCCCCCGCGCTGAAGCCAAGCGCGGGACGGAGTACTTTCTTCTTCCCGTCAAATCGATCCTGAACCAGTGCAATTCGGAGCGGGTGCCATTCCGGTGGACCGTGAACCCGTATCGCGGGTGCGAATTCGGCTGCCACTACTGCTACGCGCGGTACACGCACGAATACATGGAGCTGGACGGCGCGGATTTCGAATCGAAGATTTACGTCAAGCAGGATGCCGGGGCGCTGGCGGAGCGCGATCTTTCGTCGGAGAAAATCTGGGGCGAGCACATTGCCATCGGCACGGCCACAGACCCCTACCAGCCCGCGGAAAAGGAGTTCGGGACGACGCGCGCGATTCTGGAGAAGATGGCCGAGCGCGAGGGACTGAGCCTTTCGATCACGACGAAATCGAATCGAGTGGTTCGCGACATCGATCTGCTGAAGAGGATATCGGAGCGGTCGTCGATCACGATTCATATGACGGTGACGACGGTGCGTCCGCGCCTAGCGCGGCTGCTCGAGCCACGGGCGCCGCGGCCGGATTTGCGGTTCGAAGCGATTCGCAAGCTGCGCGAGGCGGGAATCGCGGTCGGCGTGAACGCGATGCCGGTGCTGCCGGGCCTGACGGACCGCGAAAAGGACCTCGACGAGCTGGTGCGCGCCGCGCGCAATTCCGGAGCGCAGTGGCTCGCGGCGAGAGTGCTGTTTCTCATGCCGTCTTCGTGGAAATCCTTTCTCGAATTTCTGGAGGCGGAGTTTCCGAAACTCGCGCGGCAGTATCGCGACTTCTATCGCGGTTACGGCGACGCCCCGGAGGAATACCGCAAGCGAATCAAGGTGTTGGTCGACGGCCTGCGGGCTAAATACGGCCTGGGCTCGCGTCCGGAGCCGCGCTCGCCGCAAGAATGGCATTCGCCGCAACTGGCGCTTGCCCTGCAGGGAGGAGAATAACGATGGCAAGAACGAAGTCGACGAGAAGGGCACGCGCGGGGAGTCGTCGAACTGCACGGCCGCCGGATTTTGCGCAGGTCGTGAAGGCGGCGGCGCCGCACGAGCCAAAGATGATCCAGGGAGTGAAGCTCAAGACCGTCTCCGCGTTCACGCTGGCTCTCGCTTTGCTGTGTCTGGCCGCGTTCATTGCGGGAGAGGCGCCGGCCGCGCAGCGGTTGAGTCCGAGACTGCACGCGAGCAAGCAATCTTCGATTGCCACGCACGCAGACGGCATGGCGCGCTACGCGACTACGGAACGATGATGCGCGGGGCGTCCTTCTCCGCGGCGGGGAGAGGGAAGCGTTCGCGGAGGAAGGCGAGGAAGGCGCGCGAGAGCGGCCGGCCATTCGTCTCCTGCTTGCAGACGCGCAGCATGAAAACGAGGAGACGGAAGATTTCAGAGTCCTTCAGTGAAGGAAATCCGGCGCGCTCCGTCTGCTGCTTGCGGAATTCCTGAAGGAAGCCGCCGATCTGGCCGTAGAGCGCGCGAGCCATCGGCGCGTCGGGCGGACGCTCGTAATAGATCCCGGTGCCCAGCGTGCGATAGGTTTCCGCCAGCGCTTCGAGCGCAAGGCGCGCGGCCCCGTCGTTCAGTTCCTTGTTCTGCGCCTGAAAGGCAAGGATCGTGCTGGCGAGGCCCGTCACAATGGGCCAGCGTTCGTAGACGAATTCGACCGGAAACTCCACATCGCGGTAGGGAAACTCCTCGGCTGAAACCGGCTTGCGGTGTTCGGCTTCGTATCGATGCGCGGTGACGAGGTAGGAGCAATCCGGCGGGCAATCGATCGTTGCCTCGCGCTCCGTGCCGCAGCAGACGGCGCAGATCTTTTCGCCCTTCGCGGGGCAGAACCGCTTCGCCGGGCGCTTTTCACAGATCGGGCAAACCATCCGTGGCCTCGACAACTTCGCTTCGCGCGAAAAGAATCAGATTACGGGAAGAAACGCAGCGCAGCAAGCGCGCAGGCAAAGGTCACGAGGCTTTGACGTCTTGCGGGGAGTGAAGTTGTTCGAACGCGGAGATGGTTTGCAGGATCGTTTCGATGACCTGCCCGTCGCCGAATTGCGAGTTGATCATCAGGTTGTAGAGCGCGCGGCAGGGCCATTCCTTGCCGAAATAGTGTCGGATGAATGCGGCGCGCTCGCGGTCGACTTCTTCGATCAGCTGGCGCGCTTCTTTTTCGGCCTGTCCGATGGCCCTCAGGCGCCGGATTTTTTCTTCTGCCGGGGCGTAGATGAAAACGTGGAAAGCGTCGGGCCGGTTTCGGAGGATGTAGGGGGCGCCGCGCCCGACGATGACGCAGTTGCCTTTGGACGCGGCTTCTTCGATCACTTTGTGGAGCATCTTCACCATGGTGTCCGCGTCGAAATGCTGCGTTTCGGTGACGGGAAGGGTTCGTTCGTAGCTTCCACGGGCATAGACGCGAAAAAGGCGTGAAAGGAGGGGATCGACGCGCTCGTCGCAACGGCACGCGGCTTCATGGGTCACTCTTGCGACGCGCGCGATTTCCTCCGTGAGGTTGCGGTCCCAGAGTTTCCAACCGAGGTGGTTGGCAAGCCTCTCCGCAATCGCGGCTCCGCCGCTGCCATACTCGCGTTCGACGGTAATAATCCGGATCTTCACAGGCCAACAATTAGTGTACTGCGATCGGGCCGCCCGGCTTCACTTTTTTCATGAGGAAGATAAACGGAATCATGACCACAACTGCCATGCCGACGAGCCAGAAATCGTCGATGTAGGCGAGCATGGTGGCTTGCTGGCCGAGCATTCCGGCGATCAAACCGTAGGCCTGGTGCGAGGCTTGATAGGCGCTTGAACCGTGAGACATGAGCATGTGATTTGCACCCTTGAGCATCGTCTGCAGGGCGCCATTGCCGGAACTGATTTGACCCGAGAGCGCGGCTTGATGGAACTGGGCACGGCGCGAAAGCATTGTGACGACGAAGGAGATTCCCACGCTCCCGCCCACGTTACGGGCGAGGTTGATCAGGCCGGAGGCCTGGTTGTTCTTTTCTCTCGGCAAGAACGCATAGGCAGCGGTGTTGATGGGAACGAACAGGAACGCGAGGCCCATTGCCTGAATCAGGCGGGCTCCCGCGGCGTGGCGAAAGTCGATATACAGGTTGAAATGCGTCATGTAGAAGAGCGAGATCGCGAGCATGCCGAAGCCGAAAAGCAAGAGCTTGCGCGCATCGTATCTGCCCAGCAGGAATCCGACGAGCGGCATTACCAAAATGATGGCGAATCCTCCGGGCATCAGCGCAAGCCCGGCTTCCTGCGCGGTGTAGCCCATCATCGCCTGCAGGAAGAGGGGTATGAGCACGGTGCTGGACATCAATGCAAATCCGACCATGAACATCAGGAACGTTCCGATGGCGAACGAGCGATCTTTGAACAGATGGAGATCGATGATCGGATGGTCGTGGAACCACTCCCAAATCACGACGGCGACGAGAGACGCGACGCAAACGATCGTCATAATCAGAATGAAATGCGAGCCGAACCAGTCATCGCGCTCGCCCTTGTCGAGAACGACCTGAAGAGTGCCGAGCCCCAGCGCGAGGAGGCTGAGGCCGATGTAGTCGATCCGGAAGGTCTTCGCTTTTTCGCGGCGCATATACGGCGGGTCGGAAATCAGGCGGTTGGTGAGCAGCAAAGAGAGGATGCCGACCGGAATGTTGATGAAAAAGATCCAGCGCCAGTTGAAGTTGTCAGTGATCCAGCCGCCGAGGGTCGGCCCGATTGCCGGCGCCAGGACGACCGCCATGCCATAGACAGCGAAGGCCATTCCACGTTGACGCGGCGGAAAAGTGTCCGCGAGGATGGCCTGCTCGCTCGGCTGCAGGCCGCCTCCGCCTGCGCCCTGCAGCACGCGAAAGAAAATGAGCATGCTCAGGCTGGGAGCCAGGCCGCACAGGAACGAGCTGATCGTGAAGAGCGCAACGCAAGACATGTAAAAGCGCTTGCGCCCGATGAGCGAAGAAAACCATCCGCTCATGGGAAGCACAATCGCGTTCGAGACGAGGTAGGACGTTAAGATCCACGTGCTCTCATCGGTGCCCGCCGACAGGCTTCCCGCGATGTGCGGCAGCGAGACGTTGGCGACGCTCGTGTCGAGCACTTCCATGAAGGTGGCGAGCGTTACCGTCAGCGCGATGATCCACGGATTGACCGCCGGCGGGCCGCCGCCCGGACGCAGTTGTAGCGGCTGCGAGTTGGAGCCCGGAGAATTCACGTTATTTTACGAAGACTTTCGGTTCCACCGACATGCCGAGGCGAAGGTAATGATCCTTGTTTTCTCCCGGCTCGAGCACGATTTTCACGGGGATGCGCTGCACGACTTTCACATAATTGCCCGTGGCGTTTTCCGGAGGCAGAAGGCTTGTGCGCGCGCCGCTGGAGCCGGCGATGCTGTCGACGTGACCCTTGTAGGTGCGGCCGTTGGCGTCAACTTGGACTTCGGCGCGCTGGCCGGGGTGCATGTAGCGCAACTGGGTCTCCTTGAAGTTTGCGGTGACCCACACATCATTGAGCGGCACGATCGAAAACAACTGCTGGCCCGGCTGCACGTTCATACCGACCTCGGCGTTCTTCATCACCACGCCGTCGACGGGCGCGTAAATCTTCGTGTAGCTGAGATTGAGTTGCGCGGCCTCGAGCGCGGCCTGCTTTTGCTGCACGGCGGCGTCGGCCGAGCGGGCCCGCGCGCGGCTCGATGCAACCTGCTGAGGGCCTGTCTGTGAAGACTGTAAGTTCGCTTCGGCCTGCGCGAGCCTGGCTTTTGCCTGGCCGACCTGCTGTTCCGCGGCGGCGGCGGATGCTTGAGCGGCGGCCACTGCGCTTGTGCTCGACTTCGCGACTGCCACAGCCTGGTCGTACATCTGCTGCGAGACTTCCTGTTTTTCGACGAGCTGCTTGTACCGCGCCAGGTCATTCTGCGCCCTCACGTCGTTGGCCTGGGCCTGAGCAAGCTGAGCCTGAGCGGCGTCATATTGCTGCTGGGCCGCGGAGATTCCCGCCTGCGCGTTGACCACGTCCGCTTCCGACGCTGTGATCTGGCTGCTGGTGTTGACGTGCGTGATCGGCACTGTGATGTTCAGTGATTGTGCGTTTGCGATCGCGTCGGCCAGATCCGCTTGCGCCTTATCGACCGCCACCTGGTAGTCTTTCGGGTCGATCTCCGCGAGGACGGTGCCGGCCGTCACGTACTGGTTATCGTCGACGTTCACTTTCGCGACGTATCCCGAAATCCTCGCGCTGAGCGGCATCAGGTGGCCGTCCACCTGGGCGTCGTCCGTCGATTCGTAACTCGAGAAGTACCGCCACGCGAAAACGGCGCCGACCAGGAGCACGAGAATCGCTCCGATCAAGAGCATTCGCGCGCGCGGACGCGTGCGAAGGAAATTCTGGGCAGCCGGCGGTGGAGGTGCCGCCGGGGAGTGCACCTCCGAAGAAACGGGCGGCTTGGCATTTTCAGCCGGAGGATTGGGAGCGACTTCGGTATCCGTTCGCGATGGCATGGTTTCAGTGTCCTTTGAAGTATTCCTTCACGTCTTGTTCGGCGGTGCCCAACGCGCGGGCCAGAGCGATTTTCGCGTAATTGAAATTGTAGAGACTCGAGATGTACAGCTCATTGGCGCTGGCAACCTGCTCTTCTGCCTGGACCACCTCGACCGTATCGGTGACCCCGGCGGAAAAGCGGTCACGCGACTGCGCCAAAGTCTGCTGCGCGAGGTCGATGTTGCTCTTTGCGACGGCAACCTGGTCGGACGAGGATTGCAGGTTGAGGAGCGCGGTGCGGACGTCCGCATCAATCTGGGCGCGCAAATTCTCGAGGCGGTCGCGGTTCTGATCCAGCTGCGCCTGAGCTTGCAGGATGTCGCCGTGAATCGCGCCACCCTGAAAGATGGGAATCGTTAGGGTGCCGCGAGCGTCCATCACGCCGTGCGAGGAATCGGCATGCTGTCCCGCAACGCCGTAGTCGGCCGTGAAGCCGAGGGACGGATAGCGCTCCGCGGAAGCGGCCTTGCGTGCGTACTCGGCCGCGCGTACGTCCGCGAGCGCGGCCTGGAAGTCGGAGCGCGACGCGTAAGCGCGCTTTTCCGCTTCCTCCACGGTCAGGCCGGCGACAGGCTCGTACGGAGACTTGTCGGTCAATTCGAATTCCTGTCCGGGCGCGAGGCCGATCGCACGAGCCAGCGTGAGCTTCTGAATCGCGAAGTCATTCCTGGCCTGAATCAGCTGTTGCTGCCGCGTTTGCAGCTCCACCTGGCTGCGCAGCGCGTCGATCGCCGGGGACGTTCCCGCGGACACCTGATCCTTGGCTTGTTGATAGAGCGCCTGCGCGGTCTTTACCTGCGCCTCGGAAGTCTCAATCCGCGCTTCATCCGCAATGCCGAGCAAGTAGTTGTAGCCGACGGCGAGGACGACCAGGTCGCGCGCGTCCTTGTACGTGTGCTCGCTCGACTTCACGCGCTCGGCGGAGGCGCGCGCGTTCTCAATCGATTTCCAGTCGAATAGCTGCTGGCTAAGATTCGCGCGCGCGTCGAAGTAGGAGAACGGTCCAACGATACTGGGAATATTGAAGCCCGATCCGGCCGGGGCCGTGAAATTGAATCCAAACTCCTTCAGGTTCACCTGCGAAACGTCCACGTACGGCGACGCGTTCACGTGCGGCAACAGCGCACTCAATTGCTGCCAGCGTTGGCCGCGGGCCGACGTGACATCGGCGCTCGAAAGCAGGATGCCGAGATTTTGTTTCAAGCCCCGGCTGATCGCGTCGTCGAGTGAGAGCGGGAGAACTCCTGGAACAGGCTTCGTGGGCACACTACCCGAATACGAACCCCGAGAGGCAGGCGCTACAGGGGCGTTCGTTCCCTGCGCGTGTGCACCGAGGGCCAGCATCGGAAGCGCCACCGCTATGATGATTGCTTTCCGTCGAACGATAGAACCAAGTGTCACCTACTGCCTCCTCTGGGTGCTTTCCAAATGGGATGACTTTCAAGCCTCCCGGGACTCACCGCTTGTGACGTTTTCCGCCATGCGTTTCATGGGGCGTAAGGCTGGGCCACAAAAGGTCCCAAACGTCCTCACCGGTCCGGCGCAGCGGACCTTCGGGATTGACGGCCCACGCCATCGTGACTCCCATGAATATCAGGCGGATGAGCCGGGCCAGCTCGCCCGGCGACGTATCGCGGCGAATCTCGCCTCGTTCCTGTCCGAGCGCGAGAATTTCTCCGAGAAGGTGGCGCGCGCGGTGGATGCGTTTCTGCAGTTCGACCAACACCGGCGCACAAGACAGATTCGCCGCAAAAACGGCCCGCAGAAGCTCGGGGCTCTCGGAAGACTGGCCGGCAAGATCGGTGGCCAGTTCCTTTAGCACAGCGAGCACGGATTCCGTTCCGCTGCGCGCTCTTTGCAAAGCGCTCTCCACGGCCGCAACCCGTTCTTCGCCGTACTGAGCGAGCACGTGTTCCTTCGTGGGGAAATAATTGAAAAAGGTTCCCTTGCCGACATCCGCCGCTTCGGTGATGTCCTCGACCGTGGTCTGTAGGTAGCCGCGCTCAGCGAAAAGCTGAAGGGCGGAGCGGAAGATGCGTTCGCGGGTTTCGGCGCGATGACGCTCGCGGCGGCTGGAGCGGGGCCTGGAGGCGCCCCTCGGCCGCCGTTCGATTCGGATGGGTGTAATCGGCTTCATGGCTGATGACCTTCGCTCAAAGATGACCATAGGTCATGTTTGGTCAAGAAGTCAAGGGCATAAACCGGGGCCCTTGTTCGCTTGCCGGCGCGGCACACCCGCATGCCGGGGGCACGTTCGTCCCCCGGCGCGCGATTGGATGTGGGGTTACTTCGAAAGATTTTTGGGGCTGTGCTTGTTCAGCGTGGAAATCAGGAGCCTCGCGGCGCCCGGAATCGGAACGGCGCCGTGCAGCGCGATCTCCTTGGCGTCCATCTTCTTCCCGTAGACCCGCTCGTTCGCGTCGTTATCGGGGCGCAGCGTCGAGCCTTCGAGCGAGATGCCCGCGAACAGGCCTCGGGAGCGCGAGTACGTCAAGACTTCCGCGCGCATCGTGACGTCCGTGTCCGCCTGGGCATTGCGCCCTTTCGGTCCGGCCGCCGCCGCCGCGTCGGCTCCGAGTTTTACTTTGCTGCTCAGGATCGCGCTGGCACCGCGCTGATTCATAACCAGCAAGACGAAATCGGTCGCCTGCCCGCCGAGCTGGAATCCGAAGCTCGCGCCTTCCAGAGCCATCATTGTCGGCGCTCCCCACGGACCCTGGAAGTTATCGCCGCTGCGGCAGGTCATCGCGCCGCGGCCGTAGCTGCCGCCGATTCCGATCGCTCCCTTGATCACCGAAGGCATCACGATCACGCAATCGGATTTGTCGAGCAGATCCTGCGGAATGTCGTCGGGAATGTTCAGAATTTCCTGCATCACCTGGCCGGCGTTCTCCAGCCGGTCGGCTTCCTTCTTGTCGTCTGCCCGAACGGAAGCGGACTTGAAGAGGGCCGGGATAATGAGCGCAACCGCCAGCAATGGACAAAGTAGCTTCTTCATCGTCTCTCTCCTCAGGAATTCTCTGGCACCTGTCATCATAATGAGTTTTCCGGGCGGAGCGCAACTCTCGTGCTGCCGCACCAGCTTTGAGGCGAAGGGACTATAATCCTAAGCTTTGCGTCGCGAGTGCTCGACGAAAGGACCGCTGAAAAGCCGGAATGCTCTCCAAAAACCGCACAGTTTCCTCGGCAGCCGTGTTATGGCTGGCTTGCGCCGTACTCGCTGCGTCGGGCGCGGACAAACGCACAGTCTCTTCTTCGCAGAATCCGCGCGTCTCCCCAGGCGCGATAGCAAAAAGCAAGCCGCGGCGCGACGCGATTCGTTTTCGCGCCCGCGTGGACGCAGCCCTCGCGGACGCGCACGCCAACCGCGTCTTCTGGGGCGTGCTGGTAGCCGACCGCGATACAGGAGAAGTGCTGTACGACCTGAACGCGGACCATTTTTTCATGCCCGCGTCAAATGCGAAGATTTTCACGACGGCTCTGGTGCTCGCAACGCTCGGCGGCAGCTACCAGTTCCACACCACGCTCGAATCCGCGGCGGCGCCGGATCCCGACGGCAAGCTTGCGGGAGACCTGGTGTTTGTCGGACGCGGCGATCCCGACCTGTCGAATCGGAAGTTCCCCTACCAGCTGAAGACCGAACGCGATGGGCCTGCTGAAAAGGTTCTGGCGGAATTGGTCGACACTGCGATCAGCAAGGGGCTGAAGGAAGTCGACGGCGATATCGTCGCGGACGACAGCTATCTTCCCTACGACCCCTATCCGGAGGGCTGGTCGGTCGGCGACCTGTTTTTCGAGTTCGGGGCGCCCGTGAGCGCGATCGCCTTCAACGACAACACGATTTCGGTTCACGTCGAGCCGGGAGCGCGAGAGGCCGATCCTGCGATACTCACGGTTCAACCGGAGGTGGCACTCGCGACGCTGAGCAACCAGATCACCACGGCGCCGCCGGGCGGCAACCCATACTTCGCGGTGATGCGGCAGCCCGGGCCGAGTTTTCTGCTCCTTCAAGGCACAATTCCGCTGGGACACGTGCCCGCCGATCTCGATCTTGCGATGACCGCGCCGGCGGAAACGGCGGCGCAGGCTCTGAAACAACTGCTCGAGCAACGCGGCGTTCGCGTTACGGGCGTGGCGCGCGTGGTGCACGCGCCGGCGCCGCAAACGAGCGACAGCAGCGGGTATGCTCCGCCTCCTCCTCCGCCGATGCCGAGCGCGGCGGGCTCGAATCCGCTGGTCCTGGCGGACCACGTGTCACCCCCGCTGATCGAAAGCATCCGGCTCACGAACAAGATCAGCCAAAATCTGCACGCTGAATTGCTGCTGCGCGACGTCGCTCGGGAGAAAGCCGGGTTCGGTTCCACCGAAGCGGGACTCAAGATCGAGCAGGAATTTCTGAAGGCCGCCGGAGTTCCCGACGGCGACGTGATGCTGTACGACGGCTCCGGTCTCGCGCGCGACGATCTCGTGACCCCGCGGGCGGCCGTGGCCTTGCTGCGATACACGGCGCATCAGCCCTGGGGCGACGAGTTCCTTTCGACGCTTCCGATCGCGGGCGTTGACGGCACGTTGCAGACTCGCATGAAGCAGATCTCCGGTCCCGCGACGCTTGAGGCGAAAACGGGCTCGCTCGAACACGCGCGGGCGATGTCGGGTTACGCGACCACGGAGCGCGGCGAGCATCTGGTCTTCGCGATCTTCGGCAACAACGACACGGAGCACGGCCACGACGCAACGGCGGCGCTGGACGCAATCGGTGTGGCTATGGTTCAGACGCTCGGGCCTGCGGGCAAGAAGAGGAAGTGAAATCGGCGGCCAAAATCGTGACGGTGTTCGGCAGTTCGCGTCCGCGACCCGGCGATCCTCACTATGAGGAGGCGCGGGAACTCGGCGGGCAGCTGGCGGCGAAGGGCTTCGCCGTTTGCAGTGGAGGCTATGGCGGCGTGATGGAAGCGATCTCGCGCGGCGCAAAGGAAGCAGGTGGCCCGACGTTGGGCGTAACCGCCAAATTCTTTCGCGCACGCGCCAATCAATGGGTGGACGAGGAAATCCGCGTCGAATCGTGGCAGGACCGGCTGTTCGAGCTGATCAAGCGTGGACACGGCTATGTCGTTTGCCCCGGCGGCACGGGAACGCTGGTTGAGCTCTCAGTCGTGTGGGAGATGCTGAACAAAGGCGTCATGGCGAGGAAGCCCGTCGTTGCGCTCGGAAGCTTCTGGCGTCCCGTCGTCGAATGCGTGCGCGAGGTCGAAGTTGGCGGCGATTCGCGATGGGGAGAGGGCCGCGAGCCCCTGATTCACCTGGCGACGTCGCCCGCGGCCGCGGCGGCATACCTGGCCGCGCAGTTCGCCACGCGGGCTGCGAGCCGGAAGCGCCCGCAGTGACCATCCTTTAGACAACCGGGCTACAATCTCTGCAGAGAGCAACGTGTCGCGACCGGCACAGGAACTTCTCGAATTCGACAAACTGAAGGCGATCGTCGCCGGATTCGCCACGTGCGCGCCCGGACGCCGCGCCGTTCAAGGTCTGGAACCGAGCCAAGACGCTCAATCGCTGCGCAGCGAATTCGCGCTCATTCAGGAAGCAGCCGCTTATCTCCGCGCCGGTTCCGAACTCGGTTTTGGTTCGCTCGCCGATCCCGAACAGTGGCTCGCGCATCTGGCGATTCCGACTCTGGTGCTTTCGAGTGCCGAGTTGCTCGATGCCGCGTCGTTGATGGAAACAGTGAGTGGCGTCCGCCAAACGTTCAAGAACGATGCCGCCAAGTTTCCACTGCTGGCCGAACGTGCCCGTGTGCTTCCGGATCTTCGTCATCTTTCGACTGCAATCCGCCGCGCCGTGCTTCCGAACGGCGAAATCAGCGACGACGCCTCGCCTCAACTGAAGCGCATCCGAGCGGGAATCGCTCAGGCGCGCGAAAAAATCCAGCGGTCGCTCGAAGCGATCCTGCGCGCCCGCGGCGAACCTGCGGGTGAAGACTACATCACGCTGCGCAACGACCGCTTTGTGATTCCCGTGCGCGCGTCGGAACGCCGCGAGGTTCCGGGAGTCGTCCACGCCGCCAGCGGAACGGGACAAACGGTTTTCGTCGAGCCGCTCGAAGTGATCGACCTGAACAATCGCCTCGTACAGCTCGGCGAAGACGAGGTTGGGGAGATTGCGCGCATCCTCGAGGAACTCACGCAGCGATTGCGCTTAGAACGAGGTCCGCTGGAGGCTGCAGCGGCCGCGATTGCGCATTTCGACTCCATTTTCGCTCGCGGCCGCTTTGCCCGTGAGTTCGATTGCACGATGCCGGAGTTTTCGGCGGGCAATTCGGTGCGCCTCGAGTCGGCGCGCAATCCTGTTCTCGACGCCACGTTGCGCCCGCATGGCCGGAAGGCTGTTCCGCTCACCCTCGGCCTTGGGGGAGACGAGACGATCATGGTGGTCAGCGGCCCGAACACGGGCGGCAAAACCGTTTCGCTGAAGACCGTCGGGCTGGCGGCACTCTCGGCGCAGTCGGCAATTCCGGTAGCGGCCGAAAGCGCCGAGCTTCCGGTTTTCGATCGCGTTCTGGCGGACATCGGCGACGAACAGTCGATTGCGGCCGATCTCTCCACATTCTCGGCGCACATGCTGAACTTGAAATCGATGCTCGAAGTCGCTACGGACCGCTCGCTGATCCTGGTCGATGAAATGGGCACGGGAACCGCGCCCGAGGAAGGCGCGGCGCTCGCTGTGGCGCTTCTCGAGGAATTCCGCGCCCGCCGCGCGCTCACACTGGCGACGACGCATCACGATCGTCTGAAGGCCTACGCATCGGCGACGCCCGGAATTGTGAACGCCGCGATGGAATTCGACGAAACCAATCTGCGGCCCACCTACCGGCTGCTCGTCGGCGTGCCGGGAACTTCGAGCGGAATCGAAATCGCGCGAAGGCTCGGACTGCCCGCGCGCGTAGTGAATCATGCGCAGGCGAGCCTTTCGCCCGAATCGCGCGAGGCGCGGGATTTGATCGCGTACCTCCATCGCAGCCGCGACGAGATGGAGGCGTTGAAGCGCCAGGCGCGGGACGAGCTGGCGCAACTCGAAGCCGAGCGGCGTTCGCTTCAGAGCGAATGGATCGACCGTCAGAAAAAGCGGATCGCCGAACTTGAGCGGAATTTCCTGGAAGCGCAGAAACGGCTCGAGAGCGAAGTGGCGCGGCTCACTGAGGACATTAAGGACCGCGCGTTGCGCGCTCAGCTCGAAAAACAGGGAGCCCGACGGCTCGGCAAAGCCGAATCGGAAGCTCGCGCGGATGCCGATGCTGCCGTCGTCGAGACGCTTGCTTCCTCTCAGGTTGATCTGGGCGCGAGCGCCGAAGCGCCGCGCAAGCCGGTTCCGGCGGAAATGCTCGCGGCGGGGCAGCGCGTGATTGTCAGGAATTTCAAGCAGCCGCTGATTTTTCGCCGCCACGACGGGCGGAATGCCGAAGTTGAGGCCGGGCCGATGCGGATGAAGGTTCCGCTGGCCGATATTGTGGGCTTCGACGACACAGCCGCACGACCGGCGAAGCCTTCCGCCGGGCCGGCGCGCCCGCAAGGCATCACGGTACACACGCAGCCCAGCGACGAAGCGGCGGCAGACGAAATCAACGTGATCGGCTGCACGGTGGAAGAAGCCGCCAACCGCGTCGACAAATTCATCGACGTCGCGGCCCTTGCGGGCAAGCCGAGCGTTCGCATCATTCACGGGCACGGCACGGGCGCGCTTCGCCGCGGGCTCGCCGAATTTCTCGGCTCGCACCCGCTTGTTGAGAGCATTCACGCCGAAGCCGAGGACCGCGGCGGCACCGCAATCACCGTCGCCGAGTTGAAATCGTGACCAAACGCGTGTGGAAAATAGAAAAGTGAAAACGGAAAATGGTGAAAGCCGTGCGTCAGGCGGGCGCAAAGAGATTCTAGACTTCAAGGATTTGGAGACCTGGAAGTTCGCGCGCGGCCCAAGGGCCGAGCTATATCAGGCCGTCGCAACTTTCCCCAAGGAAGAAACCTATGCACTCGTGGCGCAGATCAGACGCGCCGCGATTTCTGTGACCGCGAACCTGGCTGAAGGATACGGCCGATATTCCTATCAGGAAAACCTGCAATTCTGAGGTCAAAGCCGTGTTTCGTTATACGAGCTGCGTGACCATTTGACGACGGCTCTCGATGCTGGTTACATTTCACGGGAGCGGTACGAAGCGCTCGACTCGAGGGCAATGAGTGCGATTCGACTAGTGAACGGCTACATACGATCGACCAAGAAACTGCAGGCACGCGGACAAGACGGGAAATGAGAGCGGACAACAGGCGAAACGTCCCCGGTTTCCCTTTTCCCCTTTCTCTCTTCCCTTTTCCGTTGTCAGACCATGGCTGAGGCGGGTTCATTCGCGGAACGCGTCAAGCAGCAGGCGGACATTGTCCGCGTCATCGGCGAATACGTCCGCCTGAAAAAAACCGGCGCGAATTTCACGGGCTTGTGCCCGTTCCATCAGGAAAAGACGCCGTCGTTCGCCGTGCACCCCGTGAAGCAGATTTACCATTGCTTCGGCTGCGGCGTTGGCGGCGACGTCTTCCAATTCGTGATGGAGCTCGAGAAATCGACGTTCCCGGAAGCCGTGCGCACGGTCGCCGAGAAATGCGGCATTCCGATCCCACGCCCGCGCGAACGTTCGCCCGAAGAGCGCCGCGAAAATCAGCAGCGGACGGCGCTCGTCGAAATGCACCGCGAAGCCGCCGCGTTTTTTGCGCGGCAGCTGCACGACAGCGCAGAAGGAAAAGTCGCTTTCGCGTACCTTGAAGACCGCGGGCTGGACCGCGACGCGATGTTGCGTTTCGGGCTCGGGTTTGCGCCGTCTTCGGGCGACGCGCTGCTTCGTCACCTGAAATCGAAATATCCCGAAAAGCTGCTCGATGGCTCCGGCCTTTTTTCGCGCGACCAAAGCGGGCGGCTTTACGACCGCTTCCGCCGGCGCATCATGTTTCCGATCGCGAACGAATCGGGGAAAGTGATCGCGTTCGGCGGCCGCGCGATGGGCGACGACATGCCGAAATATCTGAACTCGCCCGAAACGCCGGTCTACTCGAAAAGCAACGTGCTCTACCACCTGGACCGCGCCAAGGAATCGCTGCGCCAAAGCGATTTCGCGATTCTCGTCGAAGGCTACATGGACGCGATTGCGGTGGCGCGCGCGGGACTCGCAAACGTGGTGGCCAGCTGCGGGACGAGCCTCGCGGAGCCGCAAACCAAACTGCTTTCGCGGTTCACGCGGCGCATCGTCGTCAACTACGATCCGGACACCGCGGGCCAGGCCGCCACGGAGCGTTCGCTGGCGCTCCTTCTCGAGAAGGAATTCGACGTTCGCGTTCTTTCGCTGCCCGGCGGCGCCGATCCGGACAAGTTCCTCAAAGAGCAGGGAGCGGACGCCTATCGCAAATTGCTCTCGCAGGCCCCGCCCTATCTCGACTACCTGATCGGCCGCGCGCGCAAAATGGACCGCACCACGGCCGAGGGGAAACTCGCGGCACTCAATTTCCTGATGCCCTACGTCCAGCGGCTTCCGAATCGCCTGTTGCGTTCGGAGTGGGCCACGCGCATCGCCTCGGAGCTGCGCGTGGACGAGCCGGTCTTGCGCGAGGCATTGCGTCGCGCCGCCTCTGAACGCCGCAGCGAGGTGAAGCCCAAAGCCGAGCTGCTCACGCCCGTCGTCAAGCCCGCGGAGCGCCAACTCGTGCGCATGCTCGTGGAGGCGCAGGGGTTTCGCGAAAAGCTGGCGCAGGAGATTGTGGCCGGGGCGCTCCACCGCGGGCTCGAGACGGAACGAATCTTCGAGGTGCTCATCACGAAAGTCGGAGAAGAGCCCGATCCGGCCACGCTGGCCTCTGCGCTCGACGACCGCGATCGACGGCTCCTCTTCGAGATTCTTTTCGACTCCGCCCCCGAGGGTACCTGGGAGGCTGCCGAAAGCTGCCTCGACTTCCTTCGCGGTCGCCAGATCACGGGTCAACTGGCCGAGCTCGAGAGGAAGATCCAGTCCCAACCCCCGAAGGAGGAGCTGCTCCGCCTGCTAGGCGAAAAGGAGGAACTGCGCCGCCGGCTGGCCCGAAAGCAGCAGGGCGCGGCGTAACCACGCCTCTTGTCCTTCTTACGGTCGGCTTTGCGGCCCCAGTATCCCTTGCGGCATTGCGTTGACGCCCGGTTGCTTGCTGTTGTATCCTCGTAGGGTTTCAGAAGAAGCGATTCGGGCGTTTGGCGCATCATATAGGTGTGTCGGTGCGGGCGAGTCGTGCGCGGGCTCTGGGAGCGGAGCTAAGTTCGCGGGTTCGTTCTAAATCATATCCGTCCAAATACACTGAACAGGCACGCCGGGGTGTGCGGTCCCGGCCTTTCGTGCTTGGGAACTATTCTGCGCAAGTCGCTCGTCCTGGCGAGGGGGAAAAGGCGTGACGTTGGCTCTTGAGGAAAAATACGATCAGGTACGGCAGCTCATCGCGATGGGCAAGGAGCGGGGCTACCTGCTCTACGATGAGGTGAACGATATCCTGCCGGCCGAGGTTCACTCCTCGGAAGAAATTGACGATCTGCTCTCCACGTTCGAGCGGTACGGGATCGATGTGTACGAAGACCTTTCGAGCGCGAAGGCTGCGCTCGCGGCCGCCGACTCTTCGGAAGCGGCCGAAACCAAGGAAGAAGCCGGGGCCGAAGACGGCGATCTCGACCTGACGCCCGGGACACTGGAAAAGACGAACGATCCCGTGCGCATGTACCTGCGCGAAATGGGAACCGTGCCGCTGCTCACGCGCGAGGGCGAAGTCGCGATCGCGAAGCGCATCGAGCGCGGCCAGCTGCTCGTTCTGAAAACCATTTCCCGCGCGCCGCTGATCCTGAAGGAAATCCTGCAGATCGGCGAAGACCTGCGCAACGGCTCCCGCTCGATCAAGGAAATCGTTCAGTTCGACGACGAGGAGCTGACCGAAGAAAAGATCGAGCAGAAGACCAAGGAAACGCTGAAGCAGATCGACCGCATCGCCAAGCTCTACCTGCTGGCGATGAAGCAGGCGCTGAAACTCGAGAAAATCGCGAAATCGAAGAAGCGCCCTTACATTCGGGCGCGGTACGCCGTGGCTCGCACGCGCGTCGAGATGTCGAATCTCGTCCGCGAGATCGACTTCAATCCCCTCGAGAAGAAGCGGCTGATCGACAAGATTCGGCAGACCGTGGAACGCGTGCATTTCCTCGAGCGCGAGATCGTGAAACTCGACCGCCGCGTCGAGGCGTCCAAGGGCGAGGTTCAGTCCGAAGCCCGCAAGGACCTTCGGGCGCGCCGGCAGGAACTCGAAGAAATCGAAGTCGCCAGTGAAGTCAGCCCCACCGAGCTGAAGCGCGCGATTCAGGTGATCGTTCGCGGCGAGGCGGAAGCCGAGCAGGCGAAAAAGGAATTGATCGAGGCGAACCTTCGCCTCGTCGTCTCGATCGCGAAGAAATACACGAACCGCGGCTTGCAGTTTCTCGACCTGATTCAAGAGGGCAACATCGGCTTGATGAAGGCCGTCGACAAGTTCGAATGGCGCCGCGGCTACAAGTTTTCGACGTACGCCACGTGGTGGATTCGCCAGGCCATCACGCGCGCCATCGCTGACCAGGCCCGCACCATCCGCATCCCGGTGCACATGATCGAGACGATCAACAAGCTCGTCCGCACGCAGCGGCAGCTGGTGCAGGAGCTGGGACGCGAGCCTACTTCCGAAGAAATCGCGAAGCGGATGGACATTCCCGTCGCGAAGGTGCGCAAGATTCTGAAGATCGCGCAGGAGCCGATTTCGCTCGAAACACCGATCGGCGAGGAAGAAGATTCGCATCTCGGCGATTTCATCGAAGACAAGGCCGTCGTGTCGCCGTCGGACGCGGTGATCAATCTGAGCCTGAAGGAGCAAACGTCGTCGGTGCTCAAGACGCTCACGCCGCGCGAAGAAAAAGTCATCAAGATGCGGTTCGGTCTCGACGACGGCAGCGAGCACACGCTCGAAGAAGTCGGCCAGTCGTTCGCCGTGACGCGTGAACGCATCCGCCAGATCGAGGCGAAGGCGCTGCGCAAGCTGCGTCACCCGTCGCGCTCGCGTAAGCTCCGCGCGTTCCTCGAAGGCTCTGCGAACGACTATTGATTGTGTGATTCGGGCCTACGCTGCGGACCTTCTCGTCAGCCCGAGAAAATTCTCGTCTTGCCACGCGGCCAGGACGTCGTCCAGCCCTTCCCGATAGCTTGGAAATCTCGGCTTCCACGCAAAATCGCGCTTGAACCGCGCATTGGAAGTGCGCGTCGAGCTCGCCATGAAATTCACCGCAAACGAACCGGCCAGGATGCGGGCTAGCCACGTGGGAACGTGCCGCGGCGCCGGGGCGCCGAGCCGCCGCGCGAAAGTGTCCAGGTACTCGGCGGCCGTCACGGGCTGATCGTCGACCACATGCCACACGCCGCCCTTGTTCGCTTCCGCCGCCGTCACGAACGCGCTCGCCGCGTCGTAGACGTGGAGCCATGACCAGATCGCGTCGCCCTGGCCGATGACCGGGAGTTGCCGCTTCATCAGCAGTTCGCCGAAGCTGCGCGTATGGCCGGCATCCGGCGCATAGAACCAGCCGCAGCGCAGAATCGTGGTGCGAAAGCCTTGCCGTTCGCCGGCTTCTTGCGCAATCGTCTCCATGTCCGCGGCGGATTGCGTCACCGCATCGGGTTGGAGCGGCGAATTCTCGTCGAATGCCGATTGATCCGCCGGCCGTGCAACCCACGTGATGCTTTGCACAAGCAGCGCCTCCGCGCCGATGCGTCCGGCGGTCTCCGCAAGAGCGCGCGTGCCGCTGCGGCGAATGCGGTCGTTCATCTCCCAGTCCTGAGGCTTCACCTTCGCAGCCGTGGGAATCGCCGTGGCGGCGTGGACGATCACGTCCGCACCCACTGCTGCCGCAGCCAGGGAATCCACGTCGAAGAGATCGCTCCTACGAGGCTCACCGCCCAGCGCGCGGATTGCCGATTCGTTGTTTGCATTGCGCGCCAGGCACATCACGATGTGTCCGCGCCGGCGGAATTGTTGCGTAAGCCGCCGGCCGAGAACCCCTGTTGCCCCTGCAATGAAGACTTTCACGTTGGCCCTCCTGCTTGAATCACACGATATGGCCTTCACCCAAATTTGATGCGCTGGGATAAAGAGAGAATCGGCGGCCGTGGCTTCCCTGGAGTCGGGGAGCGACTGCGCAGGTGAAAAGCGTTCGTGGAACAAATCTCAGGGCGCCTACGTGATTTCCCCTAGGCCAGCTTTTGTTCTAGGACCTATTCCGAGGTCTCCGCTGGCGCATTCTGCCGGGCCGATTTCGCGACAAGCACGATGCCGGCAACAGTTCCCAGGCCTTCGAGCAGCGCGAGGTCCATGGCCGTATCTTCGAAGAGACTGCGCCAGTTTGCGGGAGCGGCGGGATTGGCCTGATTCACATTGTCAGGACCGGGCGCGATGAAATGGTAGTAGACGCCGAACGCGAGCGCGCCCGCCATCGAAATGGCCAGGAGCGCGCCGCCCAGCCGAAGCCTTCGCCTCCAGATGAGCCATCCGGCGACGAGCGGTGCGGCCAGAGTCACCGCAACGACAAAGATCTTCTGCGAGATTGTGAGGGCAATTGACAAATGACCGTGCGCCAGGCCGTGCGCGATCGAGAGAGCCAGATGCGTGAAGATGATCGCGATCGCGTATGCCTGAGGCGCGAGAATCTTCGGTTTCGCTTGGGGTGTTGGCATCGAGGTTACTTCTGCTGTTGCGCGGTCGACCAATTCACCGCGGCGCCGTAGCCGTACACCAATTCCGCGCCACGGTCCGCGCCGATGGCCGTCAGGATTCCCAGAACCACAAGCCCGAGCAGCATCGCTTTCCGCAGTTGTGCCGTGAAGTCCTTGCGTTGGACGAAAGCGAAGATGCAGAGCAGGAGCGCTACGCTCGTTGAGATCAGCATGAGCGTTTCGTGAATTCCCACCACGCGCTGCGCGTCGCCCGGCGGAATCGACTTTTGCGCTGCGAAGCCGGTCATCGCTGTGACCAGCGCCGCGAGCGTTCCCAGGTAGAGCATTCGCGACGCCGTGCGCTGCATCTCATCGCTTGAGCGCCAGACCGCCAGCAACTCGAAGAGCAGCGCCACGAGCCACAGCACAATCGGGAAGTGCACGAACATCGGATGGTAATTCAATGCCGCTCGGAAGCCCGGAAACATAAGGATGCCTCTCTTTGCGCGAATCTTGTGCCGGGCGGGATTATGTCCCAGACGAGCGCTCGCGTAAACGGCGCTATAATCTCCCGCCGTTCAGACGAAACCAGGTTGGCGCTGGTGCACCGATGCCACGAACGACGAGCAAAACGAAAAAGCAGCGCGAGCCGGAGCGCGATTACTCCCACCGTCTGCTGATCGACAAGCTGGGCGTGAAGCCCGGGCAGCGAGTCGCAGTGCTCGGCGTGGAAAGCGCCGAATTCCTGAAGGACCTCGCCTCGCGCGTTCCGGAATATTCCCGCGGGCAGCGAATCCCCAAGGCCGATCTCATTTTCTTCTCAGCGGAGGCGATTCAGGACCTCGCACAGCTGAAAGCGCCCGGGAACTCGATCGAGAAAAATGGAGCGGTCTGGGTGGTCTATCCGAAAGGCCAGGCGCACATTCGCGGGGTCGACGTAATTTGCGCGGGAAGATCGGCCGGGCTTACCGACAACAAGGTCTGCAGCTTTTCTGCGACGCACACTGCTTTGCGATTCGTGATTCCGCTCGCTCACCGCTAGCGTGCCGTCACAGTCTTTACGTGACGATTTCGTGGAGCGTCGAGCAGTACGCAATCTGCCGCTTGGGATTGTCGCGGTCGTAGAAGACGGGAACCGTCATTCCCTGGCAGAGATTCTTGGTGTAGTCGAAGCCTATCGCCTGGTGCGTCTGGCCTTGAAAATCCTTGAACTCGTAACTGATCGATGAGCTGTTGCGGTCGCTCGACCATTGCCGCGTCACTCGCGCCATGGCGATTTCGCCGTTCTCCAGCAGATCGCACTCCCGCTTCTGCGAGCGCCACATTCCGAAAGGAATCAGAAGTATCAGGGCGGCCAGGCCCATTGTGAGCCAGTCCTTGCGGGTAAACGTTTCGAATGACAGCGTGCGCGCCCACACCGAGTAGAGATGCAAGCCGATCACGGTCGCAAAGACCAGCACGACGATCAGCCCGATCGCGATGCTGAATTGCCCCCGCTTGGCCATTCGGATTTCGCGCGGCCTCGACGTGCGCAGCAGCACCTGATCCTGCGCGCTCGGTTCCGTTGCATTGGCGGACTGCGAGCCATCGTTCGCGCTGCCATCCGAGTCAGGCGAATCAGCAGCCACACGCGTGGGGCTGGCCGGCAGCGCCTCCAGCTTGCCAAGGCGGCTCTTCATCGTCACGTAGTTCAGAGTGATTCCTAAGAAGGGAACGCCCGCGAAGATCGCAATTTGCCCTGGATCCCGGAAGTGCCATCCGAACACCACGAAGCCCAAGAACGCCGCGGTCAACAGCGCGGCCATGGGCAGCGCGTTCAAGCTGGCGCGCAAGCCGGAGATGGCTGCATCGCGGTTCCATCCGCAGTTCATGCAATAGGGCAGTTGCCCGGCGAGCGAGACGCGGCTATGGCACAGCGGGCATTCCTGGATTGCCATAAGCAACGTATACCGGAAAAAGTCCGCGGCCGGAGTTGCGGCGAATTATGATGTTGCCATGCCAGCAAGGCTCGACGTTTCCGGCCTCGTGGTGGGGCTGCCGGCGCCCGCGAGATGGGTGCGCCCCGTCGACGGCGTCTCTTTCGAGCTGAACGACGGCGAATCGCTCGGCATCGTCGGCGAATCCGGCTCCGGCAAGACGATGCTCGCTCTGGCTCTGATGGGTCTTTTGCCGCCGGGCGCGCGCGTGAGCGGCCAGGCGCGTCTACAAATCTCGACCGGCGCGGGTGCACCACAGCACAAGATGGATTTGCTTTTGGCCTCGGCCGCGGGAATGCGCGCCGTGCGCGGCCGCCGGATCGCCATGATTTTTCAGGAGCCGATGACCGCGCTCAATCCCGTCCTGCGCATCGGCGACCAGATCGAAGAAGCAATCCGCGTCCATCAGCGGGGCGCGGACCGCAGCGAAATCCGTCGCCGCGCTCTCGACTCGCTTGAGCGCGCCGCGGTTCCCGAACCCGAATTGCGCGCCCGGCAATATCCGCATCAGCTTTCGGGCGGCCTGCGTCAGCGCGTGATGATTGCGATGGCGCTCTCCGCCGGTCCCGGCGTGCTCATCGCCGACGAGCCCACTACGGCCCTCGACGTTACGGTGCAGAAGCAGATTCTCGAATTGCTCGCGGAGCTGCGGCGCGAGCTGCATCTTTCGCTTCTCTTCATCACGCATGATCTTGGCGTCGTGGCCCAGATCGCAGACCGCACGCTCGTCATGTACGCGGGCCGCGTCGTCGAAGCGGGACCCACGCGAGAAGTCTTGCAGCGCCCGCGGCACCCTTATACCGAAGGTCTGCTGCGCGCCGCGCCTCGGCTGACGCGCGAACCGCTGGTGCCGATTCCCGGCACCGTGCCCGCGCTCGACGCTCTGCCTCCCGGCTGCTCGTTCGCTCCTCGGTGCGAACGTCACGTTGCCGAGTGCGATGCCGCCGTTCCCGAACTTCGCGCGGCCAATCCGGCGCACGAAGCCCGGTGTATTCTTGTCACCTAAACGGATATGACTGCGACCAACGACCAGCAACAGAAAGATCTGATTCGGGACCGCTTCACCCGCACCGCGGAGGTCTTCAGCAACTTCGCCGTGAAGGAGCGCGTCCGCGAAGCGGAAACTCTCGCGCGTCTCGTCGCCGCGGGCCCGAATGACCGCGCCGTGGACCTTGCCTCCGGGCCCGGCACTCTTGCTCTTCGCTTTGCGAGGCACGTGCGTTCGGTCGTGGCGCTGGATCTGACCCCGGCAATCCTCCGGCGCGCGCAACAATCCGCCAGGGCGGACGCGATCGAGAATCTCTTCTGCACGCTGGGCGACGCGACAGCACTGCCGCTCGCCGACGCCTCGCTCGATGTCGTTGTCACCAGCTACAGCCTCCATCACATTCGGGAACCCGAGCGCGTCGTTCGCGAGATGGCGCGCGTGCTTCGGCCCGGCGGACGCGCCGGCGTGCTTGACATGCTGGTGCCGGAAGACCCGCGGGCGGCCGCGCTTCGCAATCGCATCGAAATCGCTCGCGATCCTTCGCACACACGCGCGCTGTCGAAGAGCGAACTGGAACGCCTTTTCACGAATGCCGGCTTACGTGTCCGCACCACCCAGATCGACGAGCACATCCGCTCGTTTGATCACTGGCTCAACGTCGCCGGCTGGCATCGCGGCGATCGCGAATACATCGAAACTCGCCGCATCCTCGAAGCGTCGATGCGCAGCGGCGAAGACAGCGGCTTCTACCCGCGGTTCGCGCCCGTGGAACCAGACGCACCCGACTCCGAGCCCGACATCGAGCTGACGCAGACATCGCTCTTTGTCGCCGGCGAAAGGCCATGACCGCGAACGGCAACCTTCTCGAGGCCGCGAACCTCCGCAAATCGTTCCCCGTCTCGACCGGCGCCTTCACGCACGCCACGCGCCGCGCCCTTGCGGTCGATGACGTGAGTCTTTCCGTCGCGCGCGGAGAGACGCTTGGCATCGTCGGCGAGTCCGGCTGCGGCAAGACCACGCTCGCGCGGATTCTCGTGCGTCTGATCGAACCCGATTCAGGCGACGTTCGTTTTCTCGGTGAGGACTGGCTGGGCGCGAAAGGCGGGAATCTCCGCGCCTTGCGCCGCCGCATTCAGATGGTTTTTCAGGATCCGGTCGCGTCTCTCAACCCGCGCATGCGCGTCGGTGGAATCGTCTCCGAACCGCTTGCGATTCACGAGCCCCGCCTCTCCCGCGCGGACCGGCGAAAGCGCGCCGCCGAAATTCTCGAAGCCGTCGGCCTCGGCGCGGACTCCCTCGACCGGTTTCCGCACGAATTTTCGGGCGGCCAGCGCCAGCGCATCGGCATCGCGCGCGCGCTGATCCTGCGCCCGGAGCTTGTGCTGGCCGACGAGCCTGTCTCCGCGCTCGACGTCTCGATCGGCGCGCAGATTCTGGAATTGCTCGCGCGCCTCCAGCGCGAATTCTCGCTTACGTTGATCCTCATCTCGCACAGCCTTCCCGTCGTTGCCCAACTGGCGAACCGCATCGCGGTGATGCAGGCCGGCAAGATCTTGGAAATCGGCGCAGCCGCACAAGTGCTCTCGTCGCCGCACCATCCCTACACGCAATCCCTGATCGCCGCTGTCCCGCAGATTCCGTAGCCTCCCCGCGCGGCCCGCGCCTTGCCGCCACGCCTCGATTCTGTTCCTTTCTCGCCCGCCCGGTTTGATGTAAACTCCCGGCCGCGATGTAACCTTTCTGGTCCGGCCGCGTATTGGAAGAATAGATCGGCCCGACTCTCGTCCTAGAGTGGAGGAACCAAGATGGCCACCACAACGGTGCCCCCGCAACCAGCTCCCGCGTCCGTCAGCTCTTTCGGCCGCATTTTCGGAGCTCTGTTCAATCCCAAGCCGACTTTCGAATCGATCGCCCAGCGCCCGAGCTGGATTTTGCCGCTCTTGTTGTTGCTTGTCATGTCCGTCGCGGTAACGGCGATCTTCGGCCAGCGCGTCGGCTGGCGTGGTTTTATGGAGAAGCAGATTGCGCACAACGCGAGTGCGCAGCGGCGCATGGAACAAATGACGCCCGAACAGCGGCAACAAATCGTCGACCAGCAAGCCAAATTCGCCCCGGTCTTCGGTTACGTCGGGGCGGTCGTCTTCACGTTTGGAGGTGCAGCGCTCGTAGCCGCGATTTTCCTCGTCATCTTCAACATGCTGGGCGGAGCGAAGATCGGCTTTTCGACCTCGTTAGGAATCGTCGCGCATTCCTGGATGCCCTACTTCGTATCGGGCCTGCTCGGGATCTTGATTCTGTTCATAAAGGATCCTTCCACGGTCGACATCCAGAATCTGGTGGCTTCGAATCCGGGGGCGCTGCTTTCGGACGATTCCCCGAAGTGGCTGGTGTCACTCTGCACGTCTCTCGACATCTTTACTTTCTGGGCCCTGATACTCATGGCCGTCGGTTTCAACGCGACGAATCCCAAGAAAATCCCGTTTGGCAAGGCGCTCGGTTCGATCCTTGCGATTTGGATTGTTTGGGTTCTCGTGAAGGTGGGGTTGGCCGCCGCGTTCTCCTGATACACTCGCCGGATGGGATTTCGCTTCGAGGTCCTCGCCACCGACCCCACCGGCGCGCGCTTGGGCCGGCTCACGACTCCGCACGGCGTGATTGATACGCCGGCGTTCATGCCGGTGGGCACGGCCGCCACCGTCAAAGCGCAGACGCAGCAGGACCTCGAAACGCTGGACGCGCAGGTCATCCTCGCCAACACGTATCATCTCTATCTCCGTCCCGGCCACGAACTCGTCCGCGAAATGGGCGGCCTGCACAAGTTCATGTCGTGGCCCCGCGCGATCCTCACGGATTCGGGCGGCTACCAGGTCTTCAGCCTCAGCGACCTTCGCAAAGTCACGCATGCCGGCGTCACGTTTCGTTCGCACCTCGACGGCTCGGAACATTTCCTCTCGCCTGAAAAGGCGCTCGAAATCGAAATCGCTCTCGGCGCGGACATCATCATGGTGCTCGACGAGTGTATCGAAGCTCCGTCGGATGTATCCCGGACAAAGGAAGCCGCGGCGCGCACGTTCGCCTGGGCCAAACGCTCGCGCGAATATTTCGGCCAGCACGGTGACGCAGCGCGCCAGATGTTGTTTGGCATCGTGCAGGGCGGAACGCATCCGGCTCTGCGCCGGGAAAACGCGGATGAACTTGTCACGCTCGATTTTCCCGGCTACGCGATCGGCGGCCTCGCGGTGGGCGAGTCGCATGCGATCACCTGCGAGATGACGGCTCTCGTCGCCTCGCGGCTTCCTTCGGATCGGACGCGCTATCTGATGGGAGTGGGCAAGCCCGAACAGATCGCGGACTATGTCGCGCTTGGCGTGGACATGATGGACTGCGTCCTGCCGACGCGCAGCGCGCGCCACGGTTGCCTCTTCACGTCCGAAGGAAGGTTGCTCATTCGCAATTCTCAATTTGCGAAAGACGAACGCCCCGTCGACGCCGCCTGCGGCTGCGCCGTCTGCCGACGGTATTCGCGTTCCTATTTGCGGCACCTTTATTCCTCTGGCGAGCCGCTCGCGGCAATCCTGAACACCCACCACAACCTGTACTTTTACCTTGACATCATGCGCAAAATTCGCGAGGCTATCGCTTTTGGACGTCTGGAAAGATTCCGCTCTGACCTTCAGGCACGCCTCAATAGGCAAATATAAGCAGACTTGAGCGCGTAAGAGGCGGGGCAGCACCTTCGGATACGATCTTCGTCTGCCGGGCGCGGCAGGCGTACCCGCAGTGGCGGAAAAGGCGCAATGCTGACAACCTCGGTTTTGACGGGTTTCGCAGGTCTCTCCCTTCTTGTGCAGTCGTCTGGCCAACCGAGCTCCCTGGGCCTGTTTCTGCCCCTGATTTTGATCATGGGTATCTTCTATTTTCTGATGATTATGCCCGCCCAGCGCCGTCAGAAAAAGGTCGCCGAAATGCTTAAGAATCTGAAGACGGGCGACAAGGTTATCACCAATGGCGGGATCTACGGCACGATTGTCGGGCTCGAAGACGAGGCCGTGCAGTTGCGCATCGCCGAACAGGTGAAGGTAAAAGTTTCGCGCAGCGCCATTGCCGGGCTTCAGGCGGATCCGCAGAAGGAGATCAGCAAGACGGCATGAGTTCTCAGCTCAGATGGAAATTCATCTTTATCTTCATCGTCATCCTTCTGTGCCTTTACGGACTGGTGGGCCTGCCCGAGTTCCCAACCTCCTGGGCGCAAGGTAAACAGAATTTTGCCGATCGCATCCGCCTCGGCCTTGACCTCAAGGGCGGAAGCCATCTCGTGCTGCAAGTTCAGGTGGACGAGGCCATCGGGCAGCGCTGCGACCAGGCCATCGACGACTTGCGAAAGCAGCTTCACGAGAAGGGCGTGAATGTTGGTGACGTACAACGACTCAGCGATACGCAAATTCTCGTTCGCAATGTGGACGTCGCGACCTCCAGCACTTTCCGCGATATCGTGGTCCAGCAATTTCCTGACTGGAGCATGTCTCCGGCCGCCGGACAGCCCAACGGTTATCTGCTGGCCCTGAAACCCTCTGTCGTCGCCGATTTGCGCACCAACACGATGCAGTCGGCTCTTGAAACCATCACCCGCCGCATCAATGCCCTCGGCCTCACCGAGCCGACCATCGCCTTCACCGGCCGCGCTGAAAACGAAATTCTCGTCGAGCTACCTGGCGAAGCCGACCCCACTCGCGCGAAAGCGGTTATCCAGGCAGGCGGTCAGCTCGAATTGCAGCGCGTGGCGGACGAGCAGACGTATCCGTCCGAAGCGGCCGCGCTTGCGGCTCATGGCGGCGTCTTACCCCCCGGCACGGAGATTATCCCGGGACAGTCGGAAGGCGCGGCAGGTCAGGCCCCCCAGCAGGTTTACTACATTCTCGACCGCGCTCCCATCATCACTGGTACCGACCTCCGCAGCGCGACTCCGGCCCCGAGTCAGAACTATCCAGGCCAGTATCAAGTCGATTTCACGCTTTCAACGGCTGCCGCCGCACGGTTCGGGCCGTTCACGGAAGCCAATATCAATCACAGAATGGCGATTGTCCTCGATCACAAGGTCTACAGCGCGCCGGTGATCAATAATCGCATCGAAGATCGCGGGCTGATCGAGGGAAACTTCACGCAGGAATCGGCCCAGGATTTGGCGCTCGTTTTGCGCGCGGGTGCTCTTCCGGCTTCGATTCGCTATCTCGAAGAGCGCACCATCGGCCCCTCGCTCGGCATTGACTCGATCCGCGAAGGCGTGCGCGCCTCCATCGGCAGCTTGGTCGTCGTTATGATTTTTCTCGTGGTCTATTACCGGCTGAGCGGTGTCAATGCAGTTGTGGCCCTGATTCTCAATCTGGTGATCCTGATCGCCTTCATGGCTTTCTCCGGCGCCGTGCTCACGTTGCCGGGCATCGCGGGAGTGGTGTTGACCATCGGTATGGGCGTGGACTCGAACGTCCTGGTTTTCGAGCGCATTCGCGAGGAATTGCGCAACGGCAAGGCGCCCGCTTCCGCCGTCGATGTGGGCTTTGACAAGGCGTTCTTGACCATTATCGACACCCACATTACAACGCTTGTCTCGGCCGCCTTCCTTTTCCTGTTCGGGACTGGGCCGGTCAAGGGCTTTGCCATCACCCTGATCATCGGTTTGCTGGCGAACCTGTTTACTTCCATTTACGTCTCGCGGGCCATCTTTGATTTCCACCTGGTGCGCATGGATCGCCAGGCTGAACTGAGCATTTGAGGAAGTCGGGCCGCCGGGGAACAAATCCTGGCAGGCCGGTGTCAAATAAAGGCGGATAAGACTCGGCGATGGAATTCTTCCACAGTGTGAACATTGATTGGATGGGGAAGGCGAAGTATTTCGTCACGCTTTCGCTCGTCCTGCTGGCGATTGGCTGGATCTCGGTCTGGCGTCAGGGATTGCGCTACGGGATCGACTTCCGCGGCGGCACACTGGTGGATGTCCGCTTCGCCACTCCGCCTCCGGTCGACCGCATTCGCACGGGTCTTCAGGAAGCCGGGTTGCACAACACCACCATTACGCCCATCAGCGACTTCTCCGACCCGAAATCGAGAAACGACGTCCAGATCAGTCTCGAACAGAGCGGCAAAGGCGATGAAGCGCTCGATGCGGACCGCCAGGCCGTGCTCGACGCGCTGCACAAAACCTTCGGCACGCAGACCGGCAAACCGGATTTCAATTCGGTCACACCAGTGGCCCTGGCGGCTTATCTCACCCAGAAGGATCCGCTGAACCTTGGGCCCGCCGCCTCAGACCGTTACAATCAGCTCGCCTCGCGGCTTACCGACGCGCGCGACAAGCTCGGCATTGTGACGACCTTTGATGACCTCAAGACCGCCGATGGCGTGACGCCGGGCGTACTGAATTCGCTAACCAGCGGCTTCGACCTCGGAAACTTCGCGATTCGCAGCGTCCAGAGCGTCGGTCCGAAAGTGGGCGCGCAGCTTCGGCGGCAGGCGTTCTGGGCCACCATGTACGCGCTTGGCGGGATGCTCATCTATATCGCCATCCGCTTTTCCGGCGGCGAGCTGTTCCTTCGCACGGGCGGCTCGGGCGGCGGCATGGGCGGAGTCATCGGCCGGTGGGGCGATCGGATCATCTTCGGTGCCGCTGCCGTGATTGCGTGCTTTCACGACGTGCTCATCACCCTCGGCTTCTTCTCGCTAAAGCACTATGAGATTTCGCTGACGGTAATCGCCGCGTTGCTCACCCTCGTCGGCTACTCGATGAACGACACGATCGTCATCTTCGATCGCGTCCGCGAGAACCTTCGCCTGATGCGTCGCGACTCCTTTCCCGATATCGTCAACAAATCCATCAATCAAACCCTGTCGCGCACCATCCTCACGAGCGGCCTCACCCTCCTGACGGTACTGGTACTTTACATCATGGGCGGCGAGGTTCTCCGTGCGTTCTCTTTTGCTATGGTCGTGGGAGTTGTGGTAGGAACGTACTCCAGCTTTGGCATTGCCGCACCGCTTGTCGTGGTCTGGAATAAGTATCAGGGCAGTAAGGGAGCCGCCGTTCGCGCCGGATCCGCAGCCGAAAAGCGCGTCGTCGCAGCGGCAAGGAGGTAAGGATGTTCGACGATCTTGTCATCTCGAGCGCTCACCCCAGCAGGACGAACAAGCCTTGGACGGTGGCCTTGTCGGCCATCATCCAGGCCTGCATCGTGGGCGTCATGATTTTGATTCCGCTCTTGGTGACCGAAGCGTTGCCAAAGCAGATGTTGACGACGTTTCTTGTTGCTCCGGCGCCTCCTCCGCCTCCGCCTCCGCCCGCCGTCGCCGTTAAGATCGTGAAGCCGGTCGCGCGGCTGATTCAGCAGGGCAAGATGATGGCCCCTACCGTCATTCCCAAGAAGGTGAACATCATCAAGGAAGAGGAACTGCCGCCTGATGTCAGCTCGGTTGGCGTCGTGGGCGGCGTCCCCGGCGGCATGCCGGGTGGCTCGGCCGGTGGAGTTCTCGGAGGTATCATCGGAGGCACCGGCGGTGGACCGCCGCCTCCGCCCAAGCCGGCCATGCAACGCATTCGTGTCGGCGGCAACGTTCAGCAGGCTGCGCTCATCCATCAGGTGTTGCCGGTGTACCCGCAGATCGCCAAGACGGCTCACATTTCGGGCACCGTGATCCTTCACGCGATCATCTCTAAGGACGGCACCGTCCAGGAGCTGCAGTACGTCTCCGGACCGCCGCTCCTGATGCGTGCGGCGATGGACGCCGTTCGTCAGTGGCGCTACAAGCCGACGTTGCTGAATACTGAGCCCGTGGAAGTCGATACGACGATCTCTGTTGTCTTTACTCTAGGCGGTTAAGCAGGGGGCGGCCCGGTCCCCTCTTTCCGGGGCCGGGCTGATTCGTTTTTCCGACCGGCAGAATCTCGCTGCCGCGATCGTTTGGTCAGGAATGGAGGAGGAGCAAATTCTATGCTTGCGAATTTACTTTGGGCCGGCGTTCTGATGTTTCAGGGGCAGCAAGGCGGCGAGGTCGGGTGGGATCTGGTCACCATGTGGCACAACATGGGCATTCCCGCAAAGACGGTCGTCGGCATTCTTTTCATCATGTCTGCGTGGTCGGTCGGCATCATGATTGACCGCGCCTTGATGTACAGCGCGGCGCGCAAACAGTCCCGCGTCTTCGTCCAGCAGGTTGCGGGCGCGCTCAAGGACAACAAGCTCGACGAAGCCATCTCCATCGCCGAGCGCAACAAGAAGAGCCACATCGCCAAGGTCGTCGCGACGGGCCTCTCCGAGTTCCAGGCAGCCTCGGCGCAGGTCGGTGACGAAGAAGTCATCGAAGCGGCCAAGCGCGGCCTCGAGCGCTCGGTCGCCATCGTTCACGCCGAAATGAAGCGCGGCCTCTCCGGACTCGCCACCATCGGTTCGACCGCGCCCTTCGTCGGTCTGTTCGGCACCGTCATGGGCATCATCAACGCGTTCAAAGGCATTTCCGCTCAGAAGGCCACCGGTCTGTCGGCCGTCGCCGGCGGTATTGCCGAAGCCCTCGTCACCACCGCGCTCGGTCTGCTCGTCGCCGTGCCGGCCGTGTGGACTTTCAACTATTTCACCAATAAGGTCGAGGCTTTCGACGTCGAGATGGACAACTCCTCGATGGAGTTGATCAACTACTTCATCACTCGTCGAGGCGGAAAGAAGTAAGCCATGGCGTACAAACCGAAAGCGCCCGCGGTGATGGCCGCGCCCAACGTCATTCCGATGGCGGACATCATGCTGGTGCTTCTCATCATTTTCATGGTTGTCACGCCCCTGCTGTCGAAGGGCGTCTCCGTGGACATGGCCCGGGTCGATAACCCCGTAGACATGCCCGACGCCGACAAGGATGACGCCATCCTCGTCGCGGTCACGCGGGACGGCAGCATTTATCTGGGCAGCACGAAGGTCGGTCTCGCCGATTTGCAGGGCCACGTCCGCGACGAGCTTGCCAATCGCCTCAATAAGACCGTCTTCGTTCGTTCGGATGCTCGCGCCAAGTTCGGCGAGGTCAAGGCTGCGGTCGACGAAGTGCGCGCTGCCGGCGTCGACAACATCGGCCTTCTCACCCAAAAGGTCGAGAAGAAGAACGCGCCCGCGCCTCCGCCTGGTTCGTAAGCGGGCGCCGCCTTATCCGCAATTAAAGGAGTCTCACGATGGGAATGGCAGTTGGTGGAACCAAGGGAACGATGTCGGAACCCAATATCGTTCCGCTCATCGACGTGCTCCTCGTCCTCATCATTATTTTCATGGTGATCACGCCGACCACGTCGCAGGGTCTGAACACGATCGTCCCGCAACCCTCTCCTCCGAATCAGAAGGAAAACCAGGAGATGTTGAACAAGACGATCGTGGTCGTCGTCACTGCCGGGGGCGACGTCCTCATCAACCAGGACAAGTACACTTGGGACACGCTGGGGCCCATGCTGTCGAAGATCTTCGCGGAGCGCGCCGAAAAGGTCGCCTTCGTGAAGGGCGATGACGCCACCGAATTTGCCGATGTCGCTCGCGCGATTTCTATCATGAACGAGGCGGGCATCGACCACGTCGGCCTCATCACCAACAAGGTCGAAGCCGGCCAGTAGGGCGTCGGGGGGTTGTGACGCATTTTTGCATTCGGTAGCACGCGGATGGCTTCGCACGCCCGCAGTCATAATCAAGGAGAGCATTGCATGCAGCGCAAGCTCCGGAATCCAGTTCTTCTCGCCGTTACTCTCGTCTCGCTCGTTGCGGCGGCGGGCTGCGACAAGCTCAAGGCCCGCGACAAGCTCAATAAGGGCGTCAACGCCTACAAGAACGCCCAGTTCGACGAGGCGATCGAAGACTTCAAGCAGGCCAAGGCTCTCGATCCCAACCTCACGAACGCCCGCCTGTACCTGGCCACCGCCTACGCCAGCCAGTTCATTCCCGGCGCGCCTTCCGAAGAGAACATGAACATGGGCAAGCAGGCCGTCGCCGAGTTTCAGGACATCCTCAAGGACGATCCCAATAATCTCGGCGCCATCGACGGCATCGGCTCCATCCTCTTCAGCATGGCCAATCCCTACAGCCAGCAGTATCTCGATGAGTCCAAGGAGTACCACCTGAAGCACATCGAGCTGAAGCCCGACGATCCCGAGCCTTACTACTGGATCGCCGTCATCGATTGGTCGATCGCCTATCACGGCAACAACGAGATGCGCGAGGAATACAACAAGACCGCGAAGAAGACCATTCGCGAAACCGATCCCATGCCGCCGAAGCTCGCCCAGGAGTACGCCCAGAAGTACTCGCAGGTGGTCGACGAGGGCATGCAGTACGCGCAGAAGGCCATCGACCGCAAGTCCGACTACGACGACGCCATGGCTTACCTCAGCCTGCTCTATCGCCGCAAGGCCGACATGGCCACCTCCGCGGCCGAGCGCGACTCGCTCGACCAGCAGGCCGACGACCTCGTCCACAAGGTCCAGGTGATCAAGCAGCAGCGCATGAACCAGGCCGCTCAGGCGCCGGCTTCTTAGCCGCGCACGGCTCTCATCGTTTTTCGGGGCGGGTTTTCGAACCCGCCCCTTTTCTTTTCTCCTCTCGTATAGCTTTTGCGGGTGCGGAATTTCTCCGCGTCTCGTTTGGTTTGCCTGGAGGGTGGGAGCCCCCGACTTCAGCCGGGGGAGCAGGGCCTTCAGGCCCTGCGAAGGAATCCCGCCCATGAATCAGGGCTTTCGCGCCTTCTGCGTCCCGGTGCTTTGTACCGGGAAGCCCTGGGCCTTTCGGGTTCTCCCCCGAATTTCTCCGCGTCCTCTGCGCCTCTGCGGTAAAATCCTCGCGAAACCCATGCTGCTTCGCCGCGACATCCTCAAGACGTTCGGCCTCGCGCTTTTCGCCGCGCCCGCCGCCGCAACGCTCGCGCCAAGCCTCGCCGCCGCATCGCGCCGCGCGCCCGATGGCGACGTCCCCACCGATCCCTGGACCGCCGCGCAAACCGTCTCGCCCGCCGCGTTCGCCAAGGAACTCGCGGCCGCCGGCGAAGGACGCAAGCCCGTCATCGTCTGCGCCGGCTTCCACACGCTCTTTGAGGGCGCGCACGTTCCCGGCGCGTCGTATCACGGCCCCGCCACCACCGCGCAGGGCCTCGACGACCTGAAGAAATTCGCGGAGCCGCTCGCGCGCGACGCGAACCTCGTCGTCTACTGCGGCTGCTGCCCGCTGGTCCATTGCCCCAACGCGCGCCCCGCCTTCACCGCGCTGCGCGATATGGGCTTCACGTATCTCCGCCTGCTCGCCATCCCCAAGGATTTCGCCTCCGACTGGGTCGCCGCCGGCTACCCCGTCGCCAAAGGAAAGTAGAAGCAGAGGAGGCAAAGGAAGCAGAGGAGGCAGAGGAGACAGAGGAGCAAGCCCCGAAAGCGGCGCAAACCGCCGCGACCTTAGTCGAGGTTCCTCCCGCGCGAAGCGCGTTCCTCCGGAAAGTGTACCGGTTGAAGTTTTTCATGTCGTTGAGCCGGGAGAGGGATAGATTAGGAATTTTCAAAGTGTTGATTTCTGGCCGGTTAGGCTGAATTCTAATCTTCGACGGGCAGATTAGGAGTGGATTACGAAGCGGAGGCAAGGAAGCACGGAGGCAGGGAGGCAAGGAGGAGCCCCGCGTTACCGACACCGCCCGGAACTGTATATTAGACATGGTGCCGGCCCTGTGTTTTCAACGAGTTACGACGATTTCTAATCGCGTAACTGTATATTAGACCGGCAGTGGCGAGTGCGTAGTGGTGAGTGGCTAGATGTGACCTTTCAACAGGTTGTCCATTCGACCTGAACGGGAGATGCTGATTGTGCTGAGCAATCAAATCTTCCCGGGAGGTCGAATGGACATTCATAAGAATGCCCGACTTACGGTGCATGGTCGAGA
>Ga0335081_10000669_pt1 | contig 56766 bp, 50 predicted proteins | sample Lox_Sample_35_FD_206713 | JGI IMG/M metagenome (GOLD analysis project Ga0335081, IMG submission 206713) | Soil microbial communities from Loxahatchee National Wildlife Refuge, Florida, United States - Lox_Sample_3.5 | ecosystem: Environmental > Terrestrial > Soil > Wetlands | place: USA...
TGCTCGTTGCCCAGCTCGCGTACAAGGGAAAAGGCGGCCCGGAGCTCGCATACCGGTTCGAGCGGTTTGGTTGAGCGAAGAGACGAGGTGACGAGATGTCGGAGTTCGCCGGATGGGATAGCTTCTAAGTGATCGTCGGTTCGGCGGCGGGCGCCCTGATCGGATTGCAGTTCGTCGTCATGACGCTGATCGCCGAGAGGCCGCCACTGCGTGCAGCGGAGGCCGGCGCCGCATTCGCCACGCCGACCATCGTTCATTTCGGCGCCGCGTTGCTTCTGTCAGCGCTCTTACGCGCTCCATGGCAAGCGGTCATGCCGGCCGCACTTGCTTGGGGTTTCACGGGCCTCAGTGGAGCAGGGTATGTCGGCGTCGTGGCTCGGCGCATGCGAGTGCAGACGACCTACCAGCCGGAGTTCGAAGACTGGTTGTTTCATGCCCTGCTGCCGTTGGTGGCGTACGCGATGCTTGCGATCTCCGCATTCGCGGCTCCCTCGCACCTGTCGGAGGCCTTGTTCGGCGTTGGCGCCGCGGCGCTCCTGCTGCTTTTCATCGGCATTCACAACGCCTGGGACGCGGTCGCCTACCATGTGCTGGTCAACAAGCCGAATGCAAAGGACTGAGCACCGCTTAGAGAACGCAGCGGTTCGGTCTCACACAGCGGCATGCAATGCGATGGTCTGGCACGCGTCCGGCATCCAAGTATCCGCAGCGAACCCCGCCGTCATGATAGGCAGACGCCCGGCCCAGCCTCGAGTGCTCCGGGCGGGTGATCTCGCCAGAGCGGGAAGGCGAACGGCCGCTGGTGGGCAAGGGCTCCAGTCGGCCTATGGCTGAAACTGGCCGACGGGCACGGTCGAGGTCAGGAACGTTTCGATGCAGCCCGTCGGATGAGGTCTGGGCTGCTATACCCGCAAGCGGCAACGCTCGGGATGCATGCGGATGCCGGCCCCGGGGCCTCAGGATGCCCCCGCCTTGTTCGTGAACGAAGAGGCACTCGGTTCGCGTACGCTACCGCAGGGAACCTGCCGCCTCCGCCTTCTGCTCCTCGACTCGCTTCATCGCCCCTCGCTCTCGAAAAACGCGCTCGGTGGCCGCCCGAGGGCGCGCTTGAACATCGCGGAGAAGGCGCTCGCGCTTTCGTAGCCCAGCGCCGCGGCAACCTGCGCCAACGGCGTGCCTCCCGAAACCATCGCCGCGGCATGCGCCAGGCGCACGCGTTGACGCCATTGCCCAAACGTCATGCCCAGCTCCTGCCGGAACAAACGAGCGAGCGTGCGGGGGCTCGCGCCGACACGGGTCGCCCATTCCTCCAGGTTCGAGCCGGCGCCGGGGTCGTCAAGCATGGCGTCGCACAGCGAGCGCAGCCGGCGGTCGAAGGGCAGCGGGAGATCGAGCGAGAGAGTCGGTGCCCGGCGGATCTCCTCGAGCAGCAGCCGCGAGAGCAGCTCGTAGCGCAGCGCTTGGGTTCTCGTATCCGCCGTGGCAAGCGCCTCGATGAGTTCGCGCATGAGGCTCGACACATCGATGACCTCGCAGGTATCGATCGCGCGGGGTGCGACGCTGGCATCGATGTACACCGTACGCAAAGCAACCTCGCCGATCAGGTGCACTTCGTGCTCCACGCACGGTGGCACCCACACGGCACGCGTCGGCGGAACGATCCAACTCGTCTCTCCGGCGCGAAGCCGCACCGCGCCGCGCAGCGTGCAGGCGAGCTGCGCCCAGTCGTGTGCATGCGTCGGCACGTGCTCGTTGGCGGGCAGTGTCCGCACGTTCACCCGTACCGGGTGTTTGCCCGTGGGGGCGATCCGAGGCAGCGGGTCGATGCGCAGGCTTGGCATGATTTCGACAGGAAACGTCCTATTATCGTAATCCAGACAGGCCGGGAGGCGCTAGCATACGCTTCCCTGATTGTTGGGCAATGCATGCATGTTTTCCCTTCTGAAGAATCCGGCCACCCGCGCTGACGCACAGGTCATCGGGGTCGTGGGTATCGCGCACGCGACCTCGCACTTCTTCCACCTCGTGCTGCCGCCGCTTTTCCCGTGGCTGATGCACGACTTCGGGCTCAACTTCACGCAGGTCGGCGCACTGATGACGGTATTTTTCGTCGTCTCGGGCATCGGGCAGGGGCTGTCCGGCTTCGTCGTCGACCGCATCGGTCCGCGCCGCGTGCTGTTGTTCGGCGTCAGCTTCCTGGCGCTCTCCGGGTTCACGCTGGCGACTGCGGGGAGCTACTGGATGCTGGCACTGTCGGCCGCGTTCGCCGGGCTCGGCAACAGCGTGTTCCACCCCGTGGACTTCACCATTCTCAATCGCAAGGTCTCGCACGAGCGGCTGGGCTATGCATTCGCGGTGCATGGGCTGTCGGGCAATCTGGGTTGGGCGGTTGCGCCCGTGACGATGGCGACGATCGCCGGGCTGTTCGACTGGCACCTCGCGGGCTGGGTTGCGGGGCTGGCGGCGAGCGGCGTGTTGGCGCTGCTGATTTCGAAGCGGCGGTTGCTGGACGTGCAGATGAGCGCGGCGACCCATGAGCACACGACGCAGATCCGGCATCGAGCGCACACCTTCGCCTTCCTGCAGTCCCCCGCCGTTTGGATGTGCTTCGCGTTCTTCTTCGTCACCACGCTCGGCATCGGCGCGCTGCAGAGCTTCGGGCCGGCTGCGTTGGGCAAGCTCTACGATCTGTCGCGGGCGGCGGCGGCATCGTCTCTGACGGCTTATCTGCTGGGGGGAGCCGCCGGCACGCTCGCAGGCGGGTTCTTGGCCGCTCGCGGCGGACCGCATGAGCGCGTGATCATGGGCGCGCTAACAGTCTCGGCAATGTGCGCCTTGGCGATGTCGCTCGCTGTCACGCCGGGCTGGAGCGTGTTCGCGCTGATGGCTGTATTCGGCTTCGGCGTCGGACTGGCCGGTCCTTCGCGCGACCTGCTGGTGCGCCAGGCGGCCACAGCCGGATTCGGCAGGGACGCCTACGGGCGCGTCTACGGCTTCGTCTACTCTGGTCTCGATCTCGGCTTCTCCGTCGCCCCGTTCATCTTCGGCCCCTTGATGGATCATGGCCATCTCGTGGCTGTGCTCGTCGGGGTCGGCCTGCTGCAAGTCCTCGCGATCTTCACGGCGATGAACGTCGGCATCCGCGCACGGCTTAGCCGGGGCGTCGCGGCGAGCGCGGGCTGACCACCGATCCCTTCGCCTTCGAAAGCGCGCTGCTAGGCAGCGACGCGCCTCGTCGCATCCGACCGCGGCTCCTCGCACCACTCTAGTCCTGGCCAGCATCTGTCGCAGAACGCGCTTGGCATGCGTCGCGAGGAGGTGGCCGTTCGCGCTAAGCGAGCGTGGTTGCACATGGACCGGATCGCGGATATGCTCCTCGAGTCCAGGTGCCTGAACGCCATTCCGGCGGACAGGATAATCGGGAAGCAGGTGCGCGCTACCATCAGCGGCGAGGTGGCGCAAGTCCTGCACTGCCCCCGCAGCGGTAGGTGGGTGCGGGTGTGTCTTCCATGCCACTGTGACCAAGCTCACGGGAAGGCGACACGCCTCCAGCCCCACGAGTCCGAAGACCGGCCTGGATCATGTGCGGAAACGCCGCGGGTGGCGGTGGCCCAGGACGAACCTCGACTCGGCCCGGCAGTCCCCCGGCGTTCCTCCATGCGACTAGACCGCGTATGCGGCGGGCATGCGCAATCGCAGGGAGCCGGTCACCTTGAGAAACCTTGCCGCGCTGGTGCTGGCTGCGTTGGCCGCAGCCCGTGCGCTCGCGGACGAGCCCGAAGGTGCGAAAGTCGAGCCGGTGGTCGTCACGGCCACCCGCACTCCGGAGCCTCTGTCCAGCGTCATCCAACCCATCGAGCTCATTACCGACCGCCAGATCGACCAGGCCGGGCAGGACACGCTCACCGACCTGCTGCAGCAGCAGGCCAATGTGGAGGTCGCGACCACCGGGGGCTACGGTCAGCCCAGCTCCATCTTCCTGCGCGGCTCGAACAGCAGCCACACCCTGGTGCTGATCGACGGCGTTCGTGTCAACAACGCCGCCGGCGGCGCCGCTCCGTTCGAGAACCTGCCCACACCGCAGTTCGCGCGCGTCGAGCTGGTCCCTGGCCCGTTCAGCGGGCTGTACGGCTCCGATGCGCTGGGCGGTGTGATCCAGATGTTCACCCACCGCTGGCCCGACGCTTCCAGCCTGACCGGTGCCGCCGGCTACGGCACCTATGACACAAGCAACGTCTACGGGGGTGTATCCGCCGGAACCCAAGACACTGGCTTCTCCGTGAACGCCGGCTACTTTCAGAGTCAGGGCTTCTCGGCCACCAATGCCTCTGCGCCGTCGGATACCTTCAATCCCGATAACGACGGTTATCGCAACACGAACGCCGCCGGCAGCCTGGTTCATCGGTTCGCGCCCGACCAGGAGTTGGGGCTCACCGCCTTCTACAGCCAGGGTCACACGCAGTTCGACAGCGGGCCCACCACGAATGACACCAACGATCAGACGATCGGCGTGTATTCGATCTACAGCCGCAACCAGCTGACGTCTTGGTGGAACAGCCTGCTGCGCCTGGGTCTGAGTCAGGACGATTCCAATGTCCAGGGAGCGTTCCCCGGTCAACTGACCTCCACCCAGACGCAAGCGACCTGGCAGAACGATTTCGCCACTGCGGCGGGCACCGTCATCGGCGGCCTCGAATATCTGCGGCAGAACGTGGGCGGAACCACGGCGTTCGCCGTAGATCAGCGCGAGATCTATTCGGTGTTCGCCGGCTACTCGGGACAGATCGGCCGCCACACCCTGTACGGGAGCATACGCAGCGACGACAACAGTCAGTTCGGAGATCACATCACCGGAGCGCTGGGGTACGCCTTCGCGCTCACGCCGGAGGTGAGGCTGCGCGCCAGCGCGGGTAACGCCTTCCACGCTCCCACTTTCGACGACCTCTACTTTCCCGACTTCGGCAATCCCAACCTGCAGCCCGAGAAGGGCACGAGCTGGGAGGTGGGCGCCGACTACCGGACCGGTTCGCACCGGCTCAGCGCCACGTTCTTCGACAACCACATCACGGAGCTCATCGTGTTCGACGCCGCCACTAACGAGCCGCAAAACCTGGCCGCGGCAACCATCCAGGGGCTCGAGCTCGCCTATGACGGCGTGCTGCGCGGCTTCGAGTTGCGCGCCCGCTTCACGCTGCAGGACCCCGTCGACGATGCAACGGGAGACCAGCTACCGCGCCGGGCGAGGATGTTCGGCAACGCGGGCGTCGCACGTAACGTCGGGCCATTCAACGTGGGTGCGGAGGTCGTTGGCGCCAGCTACCGCTACGACTCGATCGACCAAGCCCCGGGCAGCCGCCTGGGTGGTTACGCCCTCCTCAACCTGCTCGCCTCGTACCGGATCAGCCGGGACTGGCGGGTGGATCTGCGCTGGAACAACGTGTTCAACAAGAGCTACGAACTGGCGCAGGGCTACAACACGCCCGGCAGCAATTTTTTCCTGTGGGTCAAGTACGAGCTGCCCCCTGGCGGTGCAAGGGCGCAGTGAGCTGTCCTCGGTCGCGCTCGCGTGACGGCTCACACCTGCCGCTGCGACGGCCGAAAGAGGGCCTCGCCACGCGCTCCGTAAGTCTATTGTAAGACTCCGAGCAGCGCTCCTATCCGGGCAGCCGCGGTGGAGGCAGCTGTCTGCTCATGGCATCGAAGTTGCGGTGTCCGATCGGCGCGAAAACGCCGGCCGGCAGGCGTCGATACAAGGATGAGCCGCCGGCCTCGCAGCGTTCGATGTCGATCGCCGAAGCGCGACGCATCGAACCGGCGATCCCGAGCCCGCAACCACAGGAGAGTTCCCCGTGCAGCGCATTGCCATCCCGATCCTGATGTCTGCCTGGATGCTCCTGGGCGCGTCATCCGCACACGCCCAGGAACCACAACCACCGAACCTGGCGACCCCCCCGCGACTGAGCCTCGCCGATGGCCAGGTGTCCTTCTGGAGACCGGGCGGACAAGATTGGGCGCCGGCGCATGCCAACACACCGCTCGCCGCCGGCGACTCCATCTATACCGGTCCCGGCGCCAACGCGGAGATCCAGGTGGGCGATCGCGCGTATGTGCGCATCGGCGAGTCGACCCAGCTGCAGTTGAGTAGCATCGAGCCCGACTTCGTGCAGTTCAAGGTCACGGCGGGCGAAGCATCTTTGGATCTGCGGCAACTCGCGCCAGGCCATACGTTCGAGGTGGATACGCCGAACGCGGCCTACACCATCGAGCACCTCGGCTACTACCGCGTCAACGTCAACGAACAGTCGGCGGCGCTCATCACGCGGCGCGGGGGGAGCGCGATGCTCACGCCCTCCAACGGATCGGCGATGCGGGTGAACGCCTCGGAAGAAGTGCTCGCGTCGGGCACGGACACGCCCCGGGTCGAGTCCTACGCGGCGCCCGAGCTGGATAGCTGGGACCGGTGGAACTACAACCGCACCGACCATCTGATGGACTCGATGAGCGTGCGCTATGTGTCTCCCGAGGTCTACGGGGCGGCCGATCTCGATCACAGTGGAACTTGGCGCACCGTGCCCGAGTATGGCGCCGTCTGGGTTCCCGATGGGGTCGCGCCAGGCTGGGCGCCTTACAGCGCCGGGCACTGGATTTCCGATCCCGTTTACGGCTGGACCTGGGTAGACGATGCGCCTTGGGGCTGGGCGCCGTACCACTATGGCCGCTGGGTATACGTGAGCGGTTATTGGGCGTGGGCTCCTGGCCCGGCCGTCGCCCATCCGATGTATGCACCGGCGCTCGTCGCCTGGCTCGGTGGCGTGCATGTCACCGTGGGGGTAGGCGTAGGCTGGGTGGCATTGGGCTGGGGTGAGCCGGTCGTGCCCTGGTGGGGTCCCCGCGAATATGCCGGCGTACCTTCCTGGAGAGGTTGGGGCGGGCCGCGCGTGGTGAATCGCACCGTCGTCAACACGACCACGGTCAATGTCACCAACATCAACGTACAGAACATCACCTACGCCAACACGCAAGTGCATAACGCCGTGATCGCCACCAGCACGGAGCATTTCGCGCACGGCGGGCGGGAATTCATCCATGCTTCGCCCGAGCAGTTGCACGAGGTGCGTCCGGCCGAGCACGGGATGGACATCCGCCCGACCGCGGCGAGTCTCACTCCCGAGGCGGGCCACACCGCGCGGCCACCGCAGGAATTCGTGGAGCGCAAAGTAGTCGCGCGGCGTGTGACAAGCACCCCAAACTCCTGGCCGCGTGACGAGAGACGCGACATGCCCGAGCCTGCGGCCCACGTGCAGGACTCCGAGCACGGCAGGCCGGTGCCAACGGCGAGTCCAGCCCAGGCACGCTTGGAGGAACGTGGGCGCAGCGAGCCTTCCGATCGCCATAACGGCACCGAGCAGGAACAGCTGCGGCCGACGCCGCCGGCGTTGTCGGAGCATCACGCGGACGTGCAAACTGCCATGCCGTCCAGCGCGTCAGCGGCAAATCATCCTGCTCCCACTGAGCGGATGAAACCGCCTCCTCCTCCGAGCTTCAACGAGTGGCGGAATCAGCAACAGGGCCAGAAAGAGCAGGGTGGGCACGAGCCCAGCGCGGTCCACAACGCCGGTTCTCCGCCACCCGTGTCGAGCCCAGCGGGGCAGAGTGCGCAGCCGGCCCAGCACGCCAACCCTGAGCAACACAACGGCGGGCATCCGAATTTGCCGGGTGAGCCGGCGATGAAGCTGCGGCCGGCCAAGGTTGCGTCGGGAACGAACCACAATCCCGCGGGCCGGGCGTCCTGCAAAGAGCACGATTGTCGTTAGGGCGGGCGCCTCGGACCGCGTCGACGAATTGCGGGGGAGGGGAAGGTGGCAGCGAGCCGGAGGACCCGCCGCTGCTGTGGGCGACGAGGTGCGGTCCGGCCGCGAGAGTTTGGATCTCGCAGCCGGTGCCCGCACTGCGTGACATCACAATCTCGTTTGCGCCTGGATCTTCAAAGGCACGTAGATCAGGCCGTAGGGCGTCTGACAGCTGATCTCACCGCCCACAGCGAACTGCATGGTTTCGGAGTGCGCCACGTTCAGGATCATGCTCAGGGTCTTGGTGGTGGACTGCTCCATCTGCAGTGCCACCGTCTCAGCGGCGCTCGGCTGGATCTCGGTGCTCTGCTGCGTTCTCAGCAGGCTGTACTTGGTGCCGTTCATCTCCAGATAGGAGTCGACGGACTTGATGTTCATCGGGAACGAATTGGTGTTTCTCACCTTGAGGAGCACCGTGAACACCCGGTCGACAGGCGAGCCGCGCGTTCCCTCCAGGCTGATGGCCGGGGGCTTGGGCAGAGGCAGCGTCTTGGTCATCTCGAACGGAACGGGATCGAACCCGACGGGATAGACCTGCCCTCGAAAGCTCACCCGGATCTGGTCCTCGGCGAGGATATCGACGGCGCGAGCCGCGATGTCCTTCATGGCGATCTGGAACGGAAAGGTCACGACCTCGTCCCCGTTGGGCTTGATCGGGTAGAGCTGCGCGAAGGAATCCGTGAATGCTTGCTTGTCGTGCACGGCCGCGCCGTAATCGATCTTCTGCAGGTCCAACCCCGCTCGCATCCGATTCTTGATCAGCACCTTGGCCTGGAACTTGATCACCTCCGGGGTGATGACGAGAGAATCGAACTGTGTGACCTGGACCGAGGGCGGGGTGGGCACAACGGGTCCAGGAGTTCCGCAACTGGCTAGAACGAGCGCCAGCGCGCTGATGAGAAATGAGCTATGACGTGTGTTCATCGGGTCCGCCTCAGAAAGTCCGACATGAGCAATAAGCATCGGCCTTCCTGCGCCATAACTTGAGAACCGCGGCGCAACCCGCCGGCGCGCACAGGGCGAGGTAGAGGATGGCGTCTAGGCGCTAGGCTGCGGTGTGGCGCCTGGCTGCGGATGCATCCTCAAGCGAAGGCCAACCCGGACCAACAGGGTTCCGAACACGACGGCATGACCCGCAACCACCCGGGTCGCGGCGCGCGCGCCCGCGCACCGGGTAGTGCGACGATCACGATCCCGTACAGCACCGACAAAAAACCGGCATCCCAGGGGGCCGTCCGGGCCGACTAAGCGCTGCGCATGTGCACGTGCTCCTCGGGCACCGGGTAGCCGGCCGCTCCGAAGGCCTCGGCGATCGCCTTGTTGGTGTCGAAGTACACCTGCCAGTAGTGGTCCGTGTGCGTGTAGGGGCGCACGGCCAGTACCGGTCCGCGCGCATTGAAATCGATGATCTCGACATCGAGCGCAGGCTCCTTCTCAACGTTGGGGATCTTTGCCAACGCTTCCTTGAGGCGCGTGATTGCATCGTGCACATCCACCGTGTGCGCGAGCTGAGCCGTGCGCTCGACCCGCCGGAACGAGCTTGTGGAGTAGTTCTGGATCGTGTCCGAGAAGATCTTGTTGTTTCCGACGAACGCACTCACATTGTCCGGCGTCAGAATCGTCGTCGCGAACAGGCCGATTTCTTTCACCGTCCCTTCGGTCCCTCCCGCTTTTACATAGTCGCCTACCTTGAAAGGCCGCAGGACGATGAGGAACGCACCGGCCGCGAAGTTCGCGAGCAGCCCTGCCCATGCGGCACCGATTGCGACCCCCATGCCCGCGATCAATGCGGCGAACGATGTCGTCTCCACTCCGAAGTAGCCGAGGATGGCCACGACCAGAACGATGTTGAGCGCTACGTTGACGATGTTGCTGAGATACCGCTGCAGCGTCGGATCCACCTCGCGGCGCATGAGCGCCATGGCGATCAAGCGTAGCGATACGCCGATCAGGTAGCGACCGACGATCCAGGCGACGATCGCGCCTAGAACCTTCAGGCCAAAGGAGGTGAGCGTGGTGCTCACGACCTCACCCATGTGCTGCCAATCCATGATTGCCTCCGTTTGCGACGTCGATCGAAGAAGAAAGCTCTGACATTGGCTGTCCGGTACCTGGCCGGTCCGACGCTCGGTCTGCGGGCGGACGTCTACTCGCGCGCTGTCTTGCGCGCGAGCCGCATCGCCGTCGACTCAGAGGATGCGCTCGCCGAACTTCTTGAGGGCTGCTTCGGACAGCGTGAGACCCAGTCCGGGCGCCTCTTTCAAGGTCAGCCGTCCGTTCGCGATCCGTGGCGGGTCTTCGAACAGTTCCGCCTGCAATGGGTCGCGCTCGGGGTCGGTGAACGACTCGACGATGCAGCCGGCAGGACTCGCCGCGACGATGTGCGCGTGGATGAAGCAGTCGTGATGCGGCGCGACCTCGACGTGGTTCAGCTCGCACAACGCGGCGAGCTTGCGCCCCTCGGTGAAGCCGCCCATCATCGTGCAGTCGAACTGCAGGATCTGGATCGCGCGCTCGTCGAGCAGCGCGCGGCAGCCATAGCTGGTGAGCTCGCTCTCTCCCGCGGACAACGGGATGCGCGTCTTCTGCGCCAGCAGCTTCAGCTCGCGGCGGTCGTCCACCCAATGCACGGGCTCCTCGAGCCAGCGCGGCCGCAGCGGCTCCAACAAGCGCGCAGCTTCGACGGCGGTAGCCAGGTCCCAGCCGCGATTGACATCCACCATCAAGTCCTTGTCGGGGCCGATCACCTCGCGCACCAGCGCCAACCGCTCGACGTCCTCGGCGAGCGGCACGCCGCCGGCTTTGGCCTTGAAGCCGGTGTGGCCCTGTGCCTTGAGCATCTGGATCTCGTCGCGCAGTTCCGCCAGGTCCTTGCCTTCGCGGTAGTAGGCGCAGGTGACATAGCACGGCACCTCGCTGCGAAAACCGCCGAACAGCCGGTACAGCGGCAGCCCTGCGACTTTGCCGACGATGTCCCACGCCGCGATGTCCATTGCCGAGGAGATGCGTATCAGCGCTTCGCGCGACCAGCCTTTCTCGTGGGCGAGCCGCTGCCAGGTCAGTGCGAAGAGCTTCTGGTACAGGCACTCCGGGGCGAGCGGATCGGCGCCGACGATCAGGTCGGCGATGCCGCTGCGGAAGCACTTGATGGCAGCTTCGATGGGCGTGTAGCTCGTGGCGATGCCGATGCCCTCGACACCATCGTCCGTATGCATCCGCACCAAAATCTCGTTGGCTCTCGGAACGATGAAATGGCTGACCCAGTGCGGGCGCCCCGTGTCGGGCGCGCGCAGGATGTAGACGTCGAGCTTGGTGATCTTCATGTCGGGCGATTATGCTTTGTGTGGGGTTTCGCGATCCTGCGGTCCGAATAGCCCTTGCGGGGTTCGGGTTGCGCTGTGACACCTTACCACTTGTTGCTGCCTCCGGGCCTAGGGTGCGCCAAGCCTACACAGGGCGTGTGCTTGCACAAGCTCTCCGGGCCGGTTGCGGTGCCTGCTATGATGCCGGCGTGCTTCGCATCCGATCGCTCAGCAAGTCCTATGATGGTCCTCGCAGACGTGACGTGCTCCGCAACGTCGAGCTCGATCTCGCCGCCGGCGAGTACGTCGCGGTGATGGGTGAGTCGGGCGTAGGCAAATCCACGCTGCTCAATTTGATCGCGGGGCTCGACCGCCCCGATGCCGGCACCGTGGAGGTCGATGGCACCGACCTCGCGGTGCTGGACGACGACGCGCTGACGCGGCTCCGCGCGGCGAAGATGGGCTTCGTGTTTCAGGCGTTCCACATTCTGCCTTACCTGTCGGTGTCACAGAACGTTGAGCTGCCACTGCGGTTGTTGCATGTCGCGCAGGCCGAAGCTCGTGAGCGAGCGCTGCAGACGCTGACAGGCGTCGGGCTTGCCGACCGCGGCGCGAGCATGCCGCGCGAGCTCTCCGGTGGCGAGCTGCAGCGTGTGGCCATCGCGCGCGCGCTGGTCCATCGGCCGAAACTGGTGCTCGCCGACGAGCCCACCGGCAATCTCGATCTGGACACCGCGCGGGAGGTGCTGGCCGTTCTGCGGCAGCAGATCAAGGAGAGTCACGCGGCGGGCCTGCTGATCACGCATTCGCCGGCGGCCGCGAGAACCGCCGACCGGATCTGCGTGCTCACCGCCGACGGCCTGCGCTGATCGGCGCAGCCAGCTGCTATTTTCGCTTGCGAGGAAGCTTGCGTGCTCGTCAGCCGCGCATCAGCGCCGCCGGAATTGCGAATCGTATACCGCGGCGATGTGCTCTAGACGCTCGCTCAGGCGTCGTGCGGTCCGCTCCTGGTGCAGGAAGCGGGCGATGTCGACCGCCCCCGACAGCGCCGTGCGGGCGTCGTCGTAGTCGTCTTTCGGGTGCGATGACTCGTACATCGCCTCGTACGCGTGCTCGCCCTCTTGCTCCAGCTCCTCCAGGCGCCGCGACTGCGCCTTGAACTGAGCGCATCCGCCGATGACGGGTCCGGGGTCCGTGCCGTGCAGGTGCACGGCGTTCTCGTCCGCATCGAAATCCAGCCAGTCGCAGGCTCCCAAGGGCCCCTTGCCGGACGCCGCGACGCAGATGTCGCGGAACGCCGCGCGGGCCGCACGCGCCTCGTGTTGCGTGAGGCCGCGCTCCTCCCACGTCGCGACTATGGCGTCGGCATCTCCCGCGGTCATGGCCGTCTCGCACCACAGGTAGGGGTCGTACCAACAGGTCTCGAATAGGATACCGCCTGCCGGGTTCAGCGCCTGCAGGAACGCGGGCAACCCTTGGCATCGCGAAAAGTCGGATCGCTGGACGACCACGGTGATGGACTGGAGCAGCAGAGCCATCTCAGCTCAGGCGCACGTACTCGTAGTCCACCGGCAGGCTGTTGATGCCGCGGTCGGGTGGCGCGATCCACCCGGCGATCTTTCCTGAAGCGGTGATTCGCTGCATCACGCTGCGCACGAATGCGCGGTCGGCTTCGCTCGGGAGCCACTCCGGCAGGCGCCGGTCGTATTCCTCCCGACTGATCGAGTTGCCCAAGGGGTCGGCCGCCGCCCCGGCCCATGCGCCGATGGTGCGGCGGAAGCGAGGGCTGGGCAACGCCAGGCGGAAATCCGACCCAGCGCGCTGCATCTGCATGTTCCAGCGCTTGACGCCGATCTCGCAATCCTTGATGTAGGACAGGCGCATGATCTCGTTCATGGCGTTGCGCAGGCTCACGGTCTGGCTGCCCTGGGGCGTCTGAAGCTCGTAGGTGGCCTCGGAGCAGACGTGATCCTGGTACTGCTCCTCGTCCGGGCGGCCCTTGATCCCGTTGGCGAAGGAGCCGGCCGCGTTGGACGAGACTTCCGAGCCGAACAGGTCGAGCGACGAGGTGAACCAGAAATTGAGATAGCGCTGGATCGTGGGTAGATCGATCGCCCCTTGGTTGCGGATCGCTTGCGGGTCGTCGGTGCCCAGCTCCTTCATCAGCTCCAGCGTGCGCTTGACCACGCGGCCCACGCCGGTCTCGCCGACGAACATGTGATGCGCCTCCTCCGTGAGCATGAAGCGGCAGGTGCGCGAGAGCGGATCGAACGCCGACTCCGCCAGGCTCTTCAGCTGGAACTTGCCGTCGCGGTCCGTGAAGTAGGTGAACATGAAGAACGACAGCCAGTCCTCGATCGGCTCGTTGAACGTTCCCAGGATCCGCGGCTTGTCTACGTCGCCCGAGTGGCGCGCCAGCAGTTCCTCCGCTTCTTCGCGGCCGTCGCGCCCGAAGTAGGCGTGCAGCAGGTACACCATCGCCCACAGATGGCGCCCCTCTTCCACGTTGACCTGAAACAGGTTGCGCAGGTCGTACAGCGACGGACAGCTGTGCCCGAGCAGATGCTGCTGCTCGACCGAGGCGGGCTCGGTGTCGCCCTGCGTGACGATGATGCGGCGGAATTGGGAGCGAAGCTCTCCGGGCACCTGCTGCCAGACCGGCTGGCCGTAGTGATCGCCGAAGCCGATCTTGCGATCCGCGACCGGGTCGGCCAGGAAGATGCCCCAGCGATACTCCGGCATCTTCACCGCGCCGTAGCTCGCCCATCCCTGCGCGTCCACACCCACGGCGGTGCGCAGGTACACGTCCGCCGAAGCGAAATCCTTCGGCCCCATCTCGCGCCACCAGTCGAGGAACTTCGGCTGCCAGTGCTCGAGCGCACGTTGCAGCGTGCGGTCGTTGGCGAGGCCGACGTTGTTGGGGATCCGCTCGTTGTAGTCGATTGTCATCGTGCGCTCCAAACCGAAGAACGGTGAATGGTGAATCGTGAATCGTGAATGGTGATTGGTGAATGGCGAGTCATGAGGGACGAATCCGGAATTGTGGTTGGTGACGCGTGGATCCCGGCGTCACCTCCTTCACTTCCTTCACCTCTTTCACCTGCTTCAGTCACTTCCTATTCACCATTCACCATTCACCATTCACGATTCACCGGCTTTCATACCCGCTCCCAGTTGAACTTCGGCTTGCTTCCGGTCCCGAACACCTTCAGCGCGCCTTGCTCGCCGACCGCGTTGGGCCGGTTGAAGATCCAGTTCTGCCAGGCGCTCAGGCGCCCGAAGATGCGCGTCTCCATGCTTTCGGGTCCGGGGAAGCGCAGGCTCGCCTCCATGCCGGTCAGGGCATCGGGCGAGAGACTGGCGCGCTCCTCGATCGCGATGCGGACCTCCTCGGCCCAGTCGATATCGTCCGGCGCGAAGCTCACCAGACCCAGCTCGTCGGCCAGCGCCGCGGGCAGCCTGTCGCCCTTCACCGCTCGGGCTGCTTCCACTGGTCTCGCTTCCCCGCAAAAGCGCGTCGCGATGCGGGCCTGATAGTTCACCATCGGGTAGGCACCGAAGTTCATCTCGGTGAGCGCGATCTGCGGCGCCACTGGTTCGTTCTCGGGTAGCAGGAGCATGTAGCTGCGGTCGGCCGCTAAAGCCAGTTCGAGCAGCGTGCCCGCAAAGCAGGAGCCCGTATCGATGATCGCGAACAGGGTGCGCGAGGAGACATCCAGCCGCGCCAAGGTCCGCCGCAGCAGTCCGATCGTCTCGCGCACGAGCCAATCGTCGCGGTGACGATGCATCGTCTCGTCCGCCGCCAGCACCGCGTCCAGCTCGCCCCGCGTGCGCAGGACCCACAGCCCGATGTCGGCCTCGTTGGTGCGCATCAGCAGGATCGCGTCGTCCAGTTCCCGCGCCATCGCGAGCGGCCACCAGGCGGCGCCGGCGGCATGAATCTGTCCTGGCGTCTGCGGCTGTGGACCTTGCGGGCCCGAAACGGTGAACGTTGCCGTACGTCCGGCGCGGTCTACTGTCACATCCACGTGGTCGTAGTGATGGCCGGACTCGTCGCTGCGGCGTGAGAGCGGCGTCAATGCGACACCCTGGGCGGCGAAGGCCCGCTTGCTGGCCGCGACCAGGGCCGCCGCCCGTTCTTTCACCGCGGACGCGAACTGCTGCGGCTTGGCGATCTGGTCGACGAGCTTCCATTGCTTGGCGCGATCGGCGCGCACGCCTTCGGCCGTGCTGCAGAACACGTCGGCCAGATCGCGCCGCACTCTGCGCTTGTCCGTGAGGCGCGTGAGCCCCCCGGTGCCGGGAAGCACTCCGAGCAGCGGCACCTCCGGCAGGCTCACCGTCGAGGAGCGATCGTCGATCATGAGGATCTCGTCGCAGGCCAGCGCCAGCTCGTAACCGCCGCCTGCCACGGTGCCGTTCACCGCAGCGAGAAACCTCAGCCCGTCGTGGCGGCTGGAGTCCTCCATGCCGTTTCGCGTCTCGTTGGTGAACTTGCAGAAGTTGACCTTCCAGGCGTGGCTCGACAGACCGAGCATGTAGATGTTGGCGCCCGAGCAGAACATTCGCTCCCGCGCCGAGGTGATGACCACGCATTTCACTTCGGGATGCTCGAAGCGGATGCGCTGCAGAGCGTCGTTGAGCTCGATGTCCACGCCGAGGTCGTAGGAGTTGAGCTTGAGCCGATAGCCCGGCTGCAGGCCCTTCTCTTCGTTCACGTCCATCGACAGGGTGGCCACCGGCCCGTCGAAGGACAGGTGCCAATGTACGTAGCGGTCCGGGTGCGTCTCGTAGCCGATCACGGGCTTGGCTGCCTGGTCGAGTACCGTGTTCATCGCTTCTGCCCTCCGGCGTCTAGTGCATGCTTCAACTCGCGCAAGCTGTCTTCTACGCTCTTGCCCGCCGTGTCGACGATGCGGTCGGCCTGGGCATAGAGCATCGCCCGTGCATCGAGAAGCCGGCGCAGATCGTCCATGGCTTGCTGGTTGCCGGCCATCGGGCGCGTGTCGCCCTGCGCGATGACGCGCGCCATGTGCTCTTCGGGCGCGGCCCGCAGCCACACGGTGAAGCAGGTCGACAGCAGCAGATCGTAGGTGCCGGGCTCCGTGACGATGCTGCCGCCGGCAGCGATCACGCAGCGCGGACGTTGCTGGAGCAGGTTCTCGAGACAGCGGCGCTCGTAGCGGCGGTAGCCTTGCTGGCCATACAGGAGAAAGATCTCCGACAAGCCTGTGCCCGCCTCCCGCTCGATCTCGCGGTCCAGCTCGACGAATGGGACGCCGAGCTGTCTCGCCAGCAGCGCGCCGAGCGTCGACTTTCCTGCACCCCGCAACCCGATCAACGCGATGCGCTGGAGGCGATCGGCCGGGGCGCCGCCGAAGTCGCGCACGAGCTGCTCGCGCACGCGGGAGAGCGTCTGCGCCGGCAGCCTGCGCAGGACCTGCTCGATGAGGGCCAGCTCCGCCGGTGCGCGATCCGCACCGTCCAGCAATTGGCCGAGCGGCAGGTCCAGCGCTCGGGCGACTCGCTGGAGCAGCAGCACCGAGATGTTCCCCTCTCCTACCTCGAGCTGCGCGAGGTAGCGCTCCGAGATCCCGGAGGAGCGGGCGAGCGTCCTGCGCGTGATTCCACGCCCGGCCCGCGCGCCGCGAACCCGCTCGCCGAGATCCTGGAGGAAGGCGCGGTCGAGATCTTCTTGCGCCTCGCCGTTCGCGGACGGACGGGTCAACGTCTCGCCTGTGGTCATGAAGGATAATGCTTGTCACGATTCATAAAGGCAATATAATGCATAACTTCATGCGTTGCAAAGCATGCCACCGGTGTATTCGGGAATGCGGGAAAGAGTCATGGCATTGGCGCCTCGCGCTCCACTCCGTGTCCGGAGGCTAGCAATCGCTCTGGGTCAGGCGCTCGGTGTGGGTAAGCGCATACCAACTTCATCACTACTCTGGGCTGGGAGCTAGAGCTTGCCGCTCGATCTCATCATCCTCGTCGGCACCATGACGGGCACGGCTCAGCTCGTGGCCCAGGCGTTGGAGCTGACTCTCGACGGAGAAGAGGTGAACGTCGAGACCAGGCTGATGGACGGCCTCGACGCTGCTGTCCTGGACGGTCGCGGCCTCGTGTTGATCTGCACCTCGACCTATGGACAGGGCGACGTGCCCGATAATGCCAAGCGCCTCTACGAGTCGCTCCAGGCGCGGCGCCCGGATCTGTCCTCATTGCGCTACGGGGTCGTCGCGCTGGGCGACCGCACCTACGCCGAGACGTTTTGCAACGGGGGCAGGCGCTTCGACCGCATCCTGTCGGAGCTGGGCGCCAAGCGGATCGGCGAGGTGCTGCTGCACGATGCGAGCGCGGGGACGATGCCGGAGGAGGTCGCGGTGGAGTGGATTCCCGGCTGGATCGCGCAGTGCAGGGAGCAGCTCGCCGCGGCATCCGCCTGACGCAGGCGACGCGCGTCGGCGAGGAACTCAAGCAGACGCGCAAGGCGTCGCTAACAGGGCGACCCTACGCGCGGTGCCGGTTCGGTAGCTGACACGGGCTCGATCGGTCCGAGCCGGCGTTTGATCCCCGCCGCACCCGGTCATAAGATGACGCGAACGAAACTCTGGAGGAGCGTGCGTGCCTGCGTTGAGCACCGCTGACCACAGCGTCAGCCCGCCCATCATCGACATCCCGCGCGACTACAACGCGGCCTTCGACTTGATCCAGCGCAACCTCACTGCGGGACGCGCGGACAAGATCGCCTACATCGACGACGCCGGGCGCTATACCTACGCGGAGCTGGCGCGGCGCGTCAATCGTGCCTCCAACCTGCTCACCGGCCTCGGCCTCCAGATGGAGAGCCGCATCATGCTCTGCCATCCAGACGCGATCGAGTTCCCGAGCGTGTTTCTGGGAGCGATCCAAGCGGGCATTGTCCCGATCGCGGCCAACACCCTGCTCACCACGCCCGAGTACAAGTTCATGCTCGAGGACAGCCGGGCACGCGCCCTGGTGCTCTCCGAGGCGCTGCTGCCCAGCTTCGCTCCGATCCTGGGCGAGCTGCCTTTCCTGCAGCATGTGATCGTGTCCGGCGGCAACTCGCACGGGCATCTGCACCTCCAGAGCCTGCTCGAGCAAGCGTCCGATTCGTTCCGGCCTGCGTCCACCACGAGCGACGATGTCTGCTTCTGGCTGTATTCCTCCGGTTCCACCGGCATGCCGAAAGGCACGGTGCACATCCATTCCAGCTTGATCCAGACCGCCGAGCTGTACGCACGCCCGATCCTCAGCATCGGTGAAAATGACGTCGTGTTCTCGGCTGCCAAGCTTTTCTTCGCCTATGGTCTAGGCAACGCGCTCACGTTTCCGCTGTCGGTAGGCGCCACCGCAGTGCTGATGGCCGAGCGGGCGACGCCGGCGGCGGTGTTCAAGCGCCTGACAGAGCATCGGCCCACGATCTTCTACGGTGTGCCCACGTTGTTCGGCGCGTTGCTGGCAAGCCCGCAGCTGCCGCAGCGAGAGGAGCTCGCGTTGCGCATCTGCACGTCCGCGGGCGAGGCGCTTCCCGCCGATCTCGGCAAGCGCTGGACGCAGCACTTCGGCGTCCAGATCCTGGACGGCATCGGCTCCACCGAGATGCTCCATGTGTTCCTCTCCAACCGGCCGGGCGAGGTGCGTTACGGCACGACCGGTCAGCCCGTGCCGGGCTATCAGATCCGCTTGGTGGACGAGTACGGGAACGAAGTCGGCGTGGACGATCTCGGCGAGCTGCAGATCAATGGTCCGACGAGCGCGATCCAGTACTGGAACAACCGCGCCAAATCGCTCGAGACCTTCGTGGGAGCCTGGACGCGCGCCGGCGACAAGTACAGTGTCGACGCGGACGGCTACTACACCTATGGCGGCCGTTCCGACGACATGCTCAAGGTGAGCGGCATGTGGGTCTCCCCCTTCGAGGTGGAAGCGGCACTGGTCACCCATCCGGCCGTGCTCGAATCGGCGGTGATCGGCGTACCCGACGAGCAGCAGCTCATCAAGCCCAAGGCCTTCGTTGTCCTCAAGCCGGGGTTTCAGGCCAGCGATGCGCTCGTCGACGCGCTCAAGGAACATGTCAAGGAGCGCCTGGCACACTACAAGTACCCGCGCTGGATCGAGTTCCTCTCCGAGCTGCCCAAGACCGCCACCGGCAAGATCCAGCGTTTCAAGCTGCGCGCGCGGAGCTGAGAGGCTCCAGTGAGGCTGCGCATCGGTGTGGTCGGCGCGGGACCCGCCGGGCTGCTGCTGGGCTTCTCGCTCAAGCGGCGGGCCCCGCAGCACGAAGTGCTCGTCGTCGAGCAGAATGCGCCCGGTGCGACGTTCGGCTTCGGCGTCGTGTTCTCCCGCAACGCGCTGGCCTTCCTCGAGCACGATGAGCCCGAGATCTCGCGTCTGCTGGCCGCGCACATCGAGACTTGGCCGGTGCAGAAGGTCGTGCATCGCGACGAAGCGATCACGATCGACGGCAACGGCTTCTCCGCAATCGCACGCGTGAAGCTGCTCGAGCTGCTCTTGCGCCGCGCGATGCACCAGGGCGTGCGAGTCGAGTTCGAGCGCAAGCTCGATTCGCTGGAGCGTTTCGCCGGGTTCGATCTCGTGGTCGGCGCGGATGGAGTCAACTCGCTGGTGCGCCGCCTGCACGCCGATCGCTTCCGGCCCCGCATCGAAAACCTCACCAACCGGTTCGCGTGGTACGGCACCACGCAGCGGTTCGAGTGCCTGACGCTCACTTTCCGCGCCAACGAGCACGGCGCGTTCGTTGCTCATCACTACCGCTACGCTCCCGCGATGAGCACCTTCATCGTCGAATGCGACGCGGCGACGTGGTACCGGGCCGGGCTCGACACCATGAGCGACGCCCAAAGCCGCGCCTACTGCGAGAAGCTGTTCGCGCCCGACCTCGGCGGTCACCCGCTCGTCTCCAATCGTTCCAACTGGCGCAACTTCCCGCTGATCTATACGCGCAGCTGGGCAACGCAGAACCTGATATTGATCGGCGATGCGCTGCGCACCGGCCACTTCTCCATCGGTTCCGGGACCCGCCTCGCTTGCGAGGACGCGATTGCGCTGGCGAGCGCTCTCGCTGAGTCCGAGGACGTCGCCTCGGCGCTGCGGCGCTTCGAGCACGCGCGCCGGCCGATCGTGGACAAGCTCGTCGGCGCCGCCAACCAGAGCTCGTTCTGGTACGAGCGCTTCGCCGACAAGATGCAGATGGCGCCCTGGGAGCTCGCCTACGACTACATGACGCGAAGCGGGCGGATGAGCGACGAGCGGTTGCGCCAGACCGCACCGCAGTTCATGGCGATGGTGGAAGATCGGCGGCGCGCCGATCCGGGATGGGCGGAGCGGCGAGAGGGTCGCATCGCCGACCCGGTGCCGCGCGACACGCAAGGTGCGGCCGAGATCGGATTCCGCATTCCGGAGCGCTACAACGCGTCTTCGATCCTGTTCGACAATCTGACCGCGGGCCGAGCGGAAAAAGTAGCACTGCATTGCGACGGACGCGCCATGAGCTACGAGGCGCTATGCCAGATGGCAGCGCGCGCGGGCAACGGACTCATGGCGCTCGGCGTGTCCCGCGGACAGCGCGTCTTGGTGCTCATGCACGACACGCCGGAGCACGCGGCAGCCATCTTCGGCGCAATGCGTGCGGGTCTCGTGCCAGTCCTCGTCAACACTCAATCGCCTTCCGAGCTGCTCGCTTACTATCTCCAGGACAGCGGAGCTGAGGCGGCGATCGTGCAAGGCGAGCTCGCGCATCTGCTCGAGCACGAGGACGTGCGTGCAAGCCGCTTGCGGCACTTGATCCTGGTGGAGTCCGCGCGCGAGCAGCCTGAGGCACATCTGTACAGCGTGCATCGGTGGGCGCAGTGGTTGGCCGAGCAACCGCCCTTCCTCGATCCAGCGGACACGCACCGCGACGAGATGGCGTTCTGGATGTACAGCTCCGGGTCGACGGGACGCCCCAAGGGCGTCGTGCATCTGCACCACGACATCCCCTACACCTGCGCGAGCTATGGGCGCCGGGTGCTGGGCATCCGGGAGAGCGATGTCGTGTTCTCGCCGCCGAAGATCTTCTTCGCCTACGGCTTCGGCAACTCGCTCAGCTTTCCGTTCTCGGTGGGAGCGAGCAGCGTGCTGCTCCCCGGCCGGCCGGATGCGCAGGCCGTCTTCTCGGTGATCGAGCGCAGCCGGCCGACGATCTTGTTCGGACTGCCGACGCTCTACAACGCGCTGCTCTCGCAACCAGGCTCCGAGCGCCGGGATCTGTCCAGCCTGCGGTTGTGCATTTCGGCGGCCGAGGTCCTGTCGAGCGAGATGTTCCGCGAGTGGCGACGGCGTTATGGGCTGGCGATCGTCGAAGGACTCGGCTCGACCGAGGTGCTGCACATGTACCTGTCGAATCGCGTGGACGTCCAGAGGCCGGGTGCCAGCGGAGCGCGTGTGCCGGGCTACGAAATCAAGCTGACCGACGTCGAGGGGAATCCGGTGAGACGCGGCGAATCCGGCATCCTGTGGGTGCGAGGCGATTCGGCCGCGCCGATGTATTGGAACCGGCCCGAGAAGACGCGCGAAACCATGCGTGACGGCTGGATCTGGACCGGCGATCGCTTTCACGAGGACGAAGACGGTTTCTACTATTTCGAGGGGCGCGCCGACGACCTCATCAAGGTCAGCGGGCAGTGGGTCCATCCACTCGAGATCGAGCGCTGTTTGGCAGAGCATCCGGCGGTGGGCGAGTGTGCTGTCCTGGGCGTCGAGGACCCAAACCGCCTCATGACCGTGCAGGCCTGGGTGGCGTTGCGGCCGGGCTATGCGGCGAGCTTGCAGTTGACGCAGGAACTGCAGACCTTCGTGAAGCAGCGCTTGCTGCCTTACAAGTACCCACGCGTGGTCGAATACCGCGACAGCCTGCCCAAGACGGGCACCGGCAAGATCGATCGGCAAGCACTCAAAGTGCAGCGCGGCCGCTGAGGCCGCGATTCACGTGACGTCTGCATCGCGCCGGAGTACCCTTTAGGCTTGTCGCCGCGGTCGGGTTTGACTTCACATGCCCGCCAACCTCTCGCCCGAGTACAAGGCCGCCGAGGCCAACTTCCGCAAGGCGCGCGATCCCGGTGAGCGCCTGGAGTGGCTGCGCGAGATGCTGCGCGTGATCCCCAAGCACAAGGGCACCGATCATCTCCAGGGCGACATCAAGCGCAAGATCAAGGAGCTGTCCGGCGAGCTGGAGGGGCCCAGGAAAGGCGGCACGCGCAGCGGGCCCACCATCGTGACACGCCCCGAGGGGGCTGCGCAGCTCGCGCTCATCGGCCCACCCAACTCGGGCAAGTCTTCGCTCCACGTGCGGTTGACTGGATCGAACGCGCATGTCGCGCCGTATCCGTTCACCACTCAGCATCCGGAGCCGGGGATGATGCCGCACGAGGACATTCACTTCCAGCTCGTCGACCTGCCGGCCATCTCGCCCGAGCATCCGGTGCCCTGGATCGCCGATGCGATGCAGACCGCCGACGGGTGCCTGCTGGTTGTGGACTTGGGCGATCCGGCCTGCGTCGAGCAGATGCAAGCGCTGCACGAAATCTTGCAACAGCGGCACGTCGCGCTGAGCGAGCAATGGGCGCCGGTAGGCGAGCTCTCCGAGTCGGAAGACGATCCGTTCGGGTTGCGGTTTCCTACGTTGACGCTGGCGAACAAGTCGGACCGCTTGGGCGAGCCCGACGAGGAGCTGCGTGTATTCGGTGAGTTGACCGGATTGCCCTATCCGGCGCTGTCCGTCTCGGCGGCCACGGGACATGGGCTCGGGGAGCTGGGGCCGTTCCTGTTCCGAAATCTGCACGTGCTGCGCGTCTACACGAAGACGCCCGGCCACCCCCCAGACCGCGAGCGGCCGTTCACCTTGCGGCGCGGGCAGACCGTCGAGGACGTCGCCCGCCTCGTGCATCGCGACCTTACTCGGACTCTGCGTTACGCGCGGGTGTGGGGCAAGTCCGGCTTCGACGGACAGCAAGTCGGGCGCGACCACAAGGTCGAGGACGGCGACGTCGTCGAGCTGCACGCCTGACCGGCCGGTCCGCCCCGCGCAAGGCAGTGGCCGATCTCGGCTCCGCGCCGGCTTCGCCCAGACGATCCGTCCCGTGGGGCTAGTTGCCCATCGGCGGCATCGTGACCTGGAAGCTCTCGCGCTCCGCCATCGCCGCATGCGCGCGGCGCACGTTGCCGAAAGGTGCGAGCAGCTCTTTGCCTTCGGGCATGTTCTGCACGTAGAAGACGATCGGCGCGAGGAACAGGTCCGCAAGGCTCGCCTGGTCCGCTGCGAGATAAGTGCGGCCGCCGTAGGCCGCATCCAGGACGCCGAGTTGCTGTTTGCTCTCCGCGAGCGCGGCGTCGATCACCGTCCGATCCGGTTTGCCGTCTGCTCCCTTCGGGAAGACGTACTGCAGAACATAGCGCCGGATCATCGCGTCGAAGAAATAGCAGTGCACGCAACTGATCCACTGCTCCGCGCGGGCGCGATCGGCGGGCGACTCCGGCATCAGTTTGGGCCCCGGGAAAGCCTCGTCGACATAGCGCAGGATCGCGCTGGTTTCGAATAGCTGCAGGCCGCCGGCGCGAAATGCCGGAATCTTGCCGAACGGATGGATCGCGTTGACCGGCTCGCTGTGCGGCGCGTGCGGTTCCAGCTCGTAGGCGATGCCCTTCTCGACGAACGCCATGCGCACGCTGCGCACATGCGTGCTGCGGGGGTCGCCCAGGATCGTCGGCCGCGCCACGACCTGCTTCTGCTTGCCCGCCAGCATGCCGGCCAGGCAGTCCAGACTCGAGCTCCAACCGCGGTTGTGCGCATCGCGCGCTTCGGCCGTGGCGAAGCCGGAGTGCTCCATGGTGAGCTCGGTGTTTTCCCCCTTCGCTGCGAACGTCAGCGTCACCAGGGTCTGCGGTCCGACCCCGGCGCCATCGAGCCACGCCCAGGTGAACACGAGCCTCTCCGGCGGGCGCACTTCCCTGTAATCGCCGGTCAGGATGTGCACGGTGCCCTCGGGCGAGTGCATCTCGATGCGGTACCTGCCGCCGGTGCGCACGTCGATGCTCGCCCGCGGCACCGTGTAGCCCTCGGGACCGAACCAGCTCTGCAGCGCCTCCCGCTTGGTGAATGCGTTGAACACTTGCTCGCGCGGCGCCTTGAACGTGCGGATCAGGGTCAGAGTGGGTTCGCTCATCGTTTCCTCCGTGTGCGCTGAGAAAGGGGTGGTCTCAAGATACTCGGCGAGCCGAGCGAGGATCGCGCGGCGAGTGGGGTCCGCCACCGCCGCGAACGTGACGTCCAACTCATCCACGTGAGAAGTCTAGTCGTGCTTCATTTAACTTTCAAGTTAAATATAGGCGGGCGGCACGCAGACCGCGCCTGATTGATCTTCAGACACGTACCGCGTGCGATACCATCTTCCCGTTCGTCACGCCCATCCCACGGAAGTGAGCTACGTACACGCCGCCGGCCACCGGCTGGAATACAAGCGCCTACGCCCGCATGACGCTGCGGCACGCCGCGACCTCGACGAGGCGCCTGTCCTCGTGTTCCTGCATGAAGGGCTAGGGTCCACCGCGCTCTGGAAGGACTTTCCGCAGCTCGTCGCCGACTCGACCGGCTGCTCCGCGTTGGTGTACTCGCGTCACGGCTATGGAAAATCGGACCCGCTCACGCGACCCCGCGCGGTCGACTACATGCACGAGGAAGCCTTGCAGACGTTGCCTCAGGTACTCGCGTCGCTTGCGATTCGCGAGCCGGTCCTGATCGGACACAGCGACGGCGCGTCGATCGCGCTGATCCACGCCGGAGCGCGACGTTGGCCGGTACGTGGGCTCGTGGCCATGGCGCCGCATGTGTTCATCGAGGAGATCACTCTGGAGAGCATCGCGCAGGCCAAGCTTACGTTCGAGACCACCGATCTCGCCGTGAAGCTGAAGCGCTATCACAACGATCCTGCGTCCGCGTTTCGGGGCTGGAATGAGATCTGGCTGAATCCCGATTTCCGCGCGTGGAACATCGAGGAGTACCTGCCGAACATCGAAGCCCCCCTGCTGCTGATCCAGGGCGAGGATGATCGGTACGGCACGCTCGCACAGATCCGCGCCATCGCGCGCGCGGCAAGAGGCCCGGTGCGAGAGCTGATCCTCCCTCGCTGCGGCCACTCCCCGCATGTCGATCGGAAGCAGGAGACGCTGGAGGCGATCCGTGACTTTGTCGCCGAGGTGAAGGTGCAGAGGTGAAGAGGTGAAGAGGTGAAGAGGTGAAAAGGTGAGAAGGTGAAGAGTTAGGGGGGAACTCATGAAACGAAATCATCGAGAGCTTCGTGTATGGCAGGACGCAATGGCGCTGGTCGAGCATTTGTACACGGTCACGCGAACGTTTCCTCAGGCCGAGATCTATGGGCTTACGAGTCAGATCAGGCGCGCTGCCGTGTCCGTTCCGGCCAACATCGCGGAAGGCGCTGCGAGAAGCAGCTCGAGAGAGCCGCGCCAATTTCTGTCGATTGCACAGGGATCGTTGTCCGAGCTGGATACGCTGATCGATCTCTCGGCGCGGCTCGGCTACGTGCGCGATGGGGCCTCTATACTCGATCGCGTCGGCCGTGTGAACGGTCTCCTGTCTAAATTGCGCTCATCGATCAAGGCGGCTGATTAAGTGGCGGCTTACCAACTCACCTCTTCACCATTTCACTTCTTCACCTCTTCACGTTTTCAGATGTCCCCCTCCGTTACCCTCCTCGCCGCCTCGCTGTGGCGGAAGAAAGGCCGCGTGCTGGTGTCGATCGTGGCGATCGCGCTGGGCGTCGCGCTGGGATATGCCGTGCAGCTCATCAACAGCTCGGCGGCGAGCGAGTTCGCGCAGGCGCTCGCGATGCTGTCCGGCGATGCCGACTTGACGGTGCGTGGACCGCGTGAGGGGTTCGATGAGAAGCTCTTTCCGCGGCTCGCCAGCGTGCCTGAGGTCGCGGTGGCCAGCCCGGCGATCGAGCTGGACGTGCGTTTGCCGGATCGCGACGAGCCGCTGCACGTGCTGGGGATCGACATGTTCCGCGCCGGGCGGCTGCAGCCGGCGCTCGTCGGAGACAGCGAAGACCCGCTGGGCTGGCTGCGCTCCGATACCGTCTTCTTGAGTGTTGCCGCCGCGGATCATCTGGGAGTGAAGCCGGGAGAGCGGATTGCGGCGCAGGTGGGGTTGAAGCAGATCGACCTTCGCGTCGCGGGGTTGCTGGCGGCGTCCGCTGTCCCCCAGCGCCTGGCGGTGATGGACATCGGCGCGGCGCAGTGGCGGTTCCAGCGACTGGGGACTCTCACGCGTGTCGATCTGCGGCTGCGCCCGGGCGTGGATGCGGAGGAGTTCGCGGTTCGCTTGCAGAAGCAATTGCCACCTGGAGTCGCGGTCGAACGCCCGCATTCGGCGGTCGAATCCAACCTCCGCATGTCGAGAGCATACCGCATCAACCTCGAGGTGTTGGCGCTCGTGGCGCTGTTCACCGGCTCGCTCCTGGTGTTCTCGACGCAGACGCTGTCGGTCGTGCGGCGCCGGGGAGAGCTCGCGTTGCTGCGGGTGCTTGGCATGACGCGCCGGCGTCTTGCGCGGCTGCTCGGAGTAGAGGGTGCCCTGATCGGAATCGTCGGCGCGGCCGTGGGCCTGCCCGCCGGCTATTGGCTCGCGCTCGCTGCGATGGCTGTGATCGGCCCGGACTTGGGTGCCGGCTTCTTCGCCGGCCTGCGGCCTCAGCTTCGGCTCGATGCCGGTTGGATGCTGTTGTTCTTCGTGGCCGGAGTGCTCGCCGCGATCGCTGGCGCGCTGCTTCCCGCGCTCGAAGCGGCGCGCACGCGACCGGCCCAGGCGCTGAAAGCTGGCGACGAGCGTGCCGCGTATCGCAGCATCCAGGTGCCGTGGCCGGGCATGGCGCTGGCGCTCGCGGGTATCGTGGCAACTTCCCTGCCGCCCGTGCGCGGTCTGCCGCTGTTCGGCTACCTCGCCATCGCACTCATGCTGGTCGGCGCGATCCTGATGCTGCCTTGGATCTGCTCGCGCGTGTTCTCCGCGCTGCCGCCTCCCCGCAAGAGCTGGCATTTGCTGGCGGTGGCGCAGTTGCAGGGCGCTGCGGCTCAGACCGGCGTCGGGCTGGCCCCGATGGTTGCAGCGGTCGGCCTGATGGTTGCGATGGCGATCATGGTCGCTTCGTTCCGCGAATCGCTCGACGAGTGGCTGCATCGCGTCCTGCCTGCCGACTTGTACGTACGGGCCGGCGCGCCAGGCGACACGGGCTTCTTGGACACGAGCGTGCAGCGGGCGATCGCGCTGCTACCCGAGGTCCGGCGAGTCGATTTCTCGCGAGCGCAACAGATCCTGCTCGATCCGACGCTGCCACGCGTCACGCTGCTCGCGCGCGATCTCGACGCGAATCGCGCGGCAAAAGTGCTGCCGCTCGTGACGCCGGCGCAGCTACCGTCACCCGGATCCCCAGCGGCGCTCTGGGTGAGCGAAACCGTTGCCGACATCTACAAGCTGAAGCCCGGGCTCGTCGTTCGGATTCCGATCGCGGGGCATTCCGTGCGGCTCACCGTCGCGGGCATCTGGCGCGACTACGCGCGGCAAAACGGAGCGCTCCTGATCGATCGCGCACTGTACATGAAGCTGAGCGGCGATCGCACTGCCACCGAGGCCGGGCTCTGGCTTGCGCCCGGAGTCACGCCCAGGCAAGCCGCACAGGCCGTGCGCGCAGCGGTGCCCGAAGGCGAGCGCCTCGATGTCTCGGAGCCAGGCGAGATCCGCAGCCTGTCGCTCGCCATCTTCGATCGCACCTTCGCCGTCACCTATGCTCTGGAGGCGAGCGCTGTCGTCATCGGGCTGTTTGGACTGTCCAGTGCGGTCGCCGGGCAGGTGCTCGCGCGCCGGCGCGAGTTCGGTGTGCTGCGCCATATCGGCATGACGCGGAGGCAGGTCGCCTCCATGCTCGCGACCGAAGGCGCGCTCACCAGCCTGCTCGGACTTGCGATGGGGTTGGCGCTGGGCTGGGCCATCAGCCTGGTCCTCGTGCACGTCGTCAACCGCCAATCCTTTCACTGGAGCATGGAGTTGCACATCCCCTGGAGTGCGCTCGCGCTGTTCGTTCTCCTGATGCTCGCGCTGGCCACGATCACAGCAGCAGTCAGTGGCCGCGGCGCGATGAGTCAGGACGCGGTGCGGGCGGTGAAAGAGGATTGGTGACCCAAGAGGGTGAAGGAGTGAAGGAGTCAAGGAGTGAAGGAGGTGAAGGAGGTCACGGCAGAGCCCCGCTCTCTCGCTCTTTTCGCCGCTCGTGCGCTACACTTCGCCGACAAGCAGAACCATTCTCGAGGGAGGATCACCATGCACAAGCTCGCCCTGATCGCGGCGCTTTCTGTCGCACTCGCCGCGCCGGTACAGGCCGCCGACAAGGTCAAAGTCGGCTTCATCAGCACGCTCTCGGGTCCGGCGGCCGCCATCGGCACGGACATTCGCGACGGCTTCAACCTGGCGCTGAAGATGAGCGGCGGGAAGCTCGGCGGGTTGCCCGCCGAGTTGCTCATCACGGACGATCAGCAAAATCCGGACATCGGCAAGCAGGCCGCGGACAAGTACCTCAAGCGGGACCATGTCGACTTCGTGACCGGCATCGTGTTCTCCAATGTTCTGCTCGCCGTGGCGCCGGCGGTGTTCGAGAACAAGACCTTCCTGTTGAGCGCGAATGCCGGTCCGTCGGTGCTCGCCGGAGCGCAGTGCAGCCCGTGGTTCTTCAGCGTGGCATGGCAGAACGAGGGAACGCCCGAGGCGGCCGGCAAGTACACAGCCGACAAGGGCTTCAAGAGCGTATTCCTGATCTCGCCGAACTATCCGGCGGGCAAGGACATGGTCGCCGGGTTCAAGCGCTTCTACAAGGGGACCATCGCAGACGAGCTCTACCCGCGGCTGGGCCAGCTCGACTTCTCCGCCGAGTTGGCGCAAATCCGTGCCGCGCATCCCGGCGCCGTGTTCTTCTTCCTGCCCGGGGGCATGGGCATCAACTTCGTCAAGCAATTCGCGGCCTCCGGGCTCAGCAAGGAGACCACGCTCATCACCACCGCTTTCTCCGCCGACGAGGACATCATCCCGGCCGTGGGCGAGCCGATGCTGGGCATCTACAACACCGGCTTCTGGAACCACGACCTGGACATTCCCGAAAGCAAGGCTTTTGTCGCCGCGTTCGAGAAGGAGTATGGCCGCTTGCCCAGCGGATATGCCGCGCAAGGGTACGAGGCCGCGCGCGCCATCGACGCGGCCGTGCGCGAGGTGAAAGGCAAGCTGGAAGACGCCGACGCGTTGCGAGCCGCCCTGCGCGCCAACAAGTTCAAGTCCGTGCGCGGTCCGTTCAAGATCAACCGCAACGGGTTTCCCATCGAGAACTTCTACCTCCGGGTCGTGGAGCGCGACGCCAAGGGCCGCATCACCAACCGCACGCTGAGCGTGGTGCTCAAGGACCAGCCGGATCCGTACGTGGAGCAGTGTCCGCTGAAGTAGCGAGTGAAGGAGTGAAGGGTGAAGAGTGAAGGGTGAAGAGTGAAGCGCAATCATCGAGATCTGAAGGTCTGGCAGGAGGCCATCGAGCTCGTCCAACACGTCCATCAACTGACGTCATCCTTCCCCGTCCAGGAACGGTTCGGTCTCACCGCGCAACTGCGCCGCGCCGCGGTGTCGGTTCCAGCAAACGTCGCTGAAGGGTGCGCCCGTAGCGGAACCAGAGAGCTGATCCATTTCTTGAGCATCGCGCAAGGGTCTCTGTCCGAACTCGACACGCTGGCCGAATTGGCGCACAGACTAGGCTACGTCCGTGACCCGCAGGAGATTCGGGCGAGAATCGATGCGGTCTCCGGTTTGACGACGGGCCTCGCATCTTCGCTTAGGCGGAAAGCTGCATAACTCGCTCTAATCGGCTGTTCCTCTTCACCCTTCACTCTTCACCCTTCACTCTTCACCGTTCACCCTTCACCCCTCACTCTCGATCCTCGATGCCCCTCCTCATCCTCGAACAGACGCTGAACGGCTTGCAGTTCGGCTTGATGCTGTTCCTGCTCGCGGCGGGGTTGACTCTGGTGTTCGGGATCATGGACATGATCAATCTCGCCCACGGTTCGCTGTACATGGTCGGCGCATATCTCGCGGCGGCGACGGCTCAGGCGACCGGGTCCTTTGCGCTGGCCGTACTGGCGGCGCTTGCGGGCACAGCGATCATCGGCGTGCTGCTCGAGATGACCGTGCTGCGCCATCTCTACACCCGGGACCATCTGTCTCAGGTTCTCGGCACGTTCGCGCTGCTGCTCATCTGCAACGAAGTCGTGCGGATGATCTTCGGTCCCCAAGCCATCATGCTGAGCATGCCGCAAGCGCTGTCGGGTCCGGTGCAACTGCTGCCGGGGCTCACCTACCCAGCCTACCGCCTGGTGGTGATCGGCGTCGGGTTGGCGGTGGCGCTGGGTCTGTATCTGCTGGTCGCGAAGACGCGCGTGGGCATGCGGGTGCGCGCCGGCGCCTCCAACCGCGAGATGGCGAGCGCGATGGGGGTGAACGTGAGATGGCTGTTCACGTTCGTGTTCGGAATCGGTGCTGCGCTGTGCGCGGTCGCCGGAGCCATGCTGGGGCCGATACTCGCCGTGCAGGTGGGAATGGGCGAGAGCATCCTGATCCTCGCCTTCGTGGTGATCGTAATCGGCGGCATCGGCTCGATCCGCGGCGCGCTGGTCGGAGCGCTGCTGGTGGGCATCGTCGACACGGTCGGGCGCGCGTTCCTGCCGATCTTCCTGCGTACGTTCCTGCCTCCCGTGGTCGCTTCGGGGTTGGGACCCGCGCTCGCCTCCATCGCGATTTACGTGCTGATGGCGGCGGTGCTGTTCCTGCGGCCGCAGGGCCTGTTCCCGGCCCGGGCCTGAGTTTGCCATGCCCGCTTGCCCCTCGACGCCGAGGCGTGGAGCTCGCCGATCGGGCAGAGCAGGCCATGCTTGAGTTGCGCGCCTTGCAGGGTGTTCAACGCACGGGACCTGCGGTGTCCCGCGATGTTCGTATAGAGACGAGCGAGCGATCCGGATTCGATCGCTGCGCTCTCCGCCTCTCCGCCTTGCACTGTTCTCGCCCATGCGCAGGGCGCTGACGCTCGCGCTGCTGGCGGTGCTGCTCGCATTCCCGCTCGCTGCACAGCACTGGGGCCAGATGTTCTACGTCGGCTTCGCCACGCGGATCCTCATCTACGCGCTGGCGGTCACCAGCCTGAACCTGATCCTGGGCTTCGGCGGGATGGTCAGCTTCGGGCATGCCGCGTTCTTCGGCGCCGGCGCCTATACCGTCGGCATCCTGATGGCCGAGGGTGTCGCCAGCGCGTGGCTCGCGTGGCCGGTGGCCGTACTCGTGGCGGCGCTGCTCTCACTGGTCATCGGCGCCATCTCGCTGCGCACGCGCGGGGTGTACTTCATCATGATCACGTTGGCGTTTGCGCAGATGATGTACTACGTGGCGGTTTCGCTGCGCGCCTACGGCGGCGAGGACGGCCTCACCCTGCCGGGTCGTTCGCGCTTGGGTGCGGGGCTAGACCTGTCCAACGACGTGACGTTCTACTACATCGCGCTTGCGGTCCTCGCCGTTGCGCTGTACCTGATGCGCAGGCTGCTGAATGCGCGCTTCGGTCAGGTGATCCAGGCGATCCGCGAGAACGAGACGCGCATGGAGGCGATCGGATTCCCCGTATATCGCTACAAGCTCACCTGCTTTGTGATCGCTGGCGCCGTCGCCGGTTTGGCCGGCGCGCTGATCGCGAACCAGAACAGCTTCGTCAGTCCCAACCTGTTGCAGTGGACGCAGTCAGGCACGCTGATGGTGATGGCGATCCTGGGCGGGGTCGGCTATCTGTGGGGCGGCGTGCTCGGCGCGCTGGCGTACCTCGTGCTCGAAGAGGCTCTGTCCGCGTATACCGTCTACTGGCAGCTCGGTGTGGGTGTGGTGCTGCTCGCGGTGGTGCTCTATGCTCGCCAAGGCCTGGCAAGCGTCATCGCGAGACTGGCACACGAGCGGAGCGTGCCGCGTGGTTGAGCTGCTCGCGGTCGAAGGCCTGTACAAGCACTTCGGCGGTGTGGTGGCGACAGACCGTGTCGACTTTGCCATCGCCGAGGGAGAGATCCACGCGCTGATCGGCCCGAACGGCGCGGGCAAGACCACGTTCGTTCATCAGCTCGCGGGTGCACTCCGGTCCGACTCCGGCCGCATCTCGTTCGGCGGCGTTGAGGTGACCCACACCTCGTTCGATGAGCGCGTGCGTCTTGGCATTGCGCGCTCGTATCAGATCACCAGCATCTTCCGATCGCACAGCGTGCTGGATAACGTCGCGCTGGCGGTGCTGGCGCGCAGCGGCTCGGCGTTCCGCTTCTGGCGTGCACTCGCCCGCGAGACTGCGCTATTCGACGAGGCGAGCGGTATCGCAGCACAGGTCGGGCTGCAGACCAAGCTGACGCAGCTCGCCGGCCGGCTTCCTTATGGTGAGCAGCGCCGGCTGGAGGTGGCACTGGCGCTGGCTACGCGGCCCAAGCTGCTCCTCCTGGACGAACCGATGGCCGGAATGGACCCGCAGGCCACGCACGGGATCGTCGAGCTGGTCGCCGGCCTGAAGGGGAAGGTCACCGTGCTACTTGTGGAGCACGACATGGACGCCGTGTTCAAGCTTGCCGACCGGATTTCCGTGCTCGTGTCCGGCCGCGTTATCGCGACGGGTGCACCCGACGAGATTCGCGTGAACTCGGAGGTGAAGCGCGCGTACCTGGGGGATGAGGCCGCATGAGCTATCCGGCGAGGGGCCCCGCTTTAGCGGGGATCGACGGCAAAGCGGCCAGACGCCGACGCAAGATGGTGGAGATGCCAATGCTGACAGAAGAGGCGTCCGCATGAGCCGGGACGCGCTGCTTCGCGTAGAGGATCTGCAGGCCGGATATGGTCCTAGCCAGGTGCTGTTCGGAGTCGGCTTTAAGCTCCGCCGCGGAGAGATCGGATCGCTGCTGGGCCGCAACGGCATGGGCAAGACCACGACCATCCGAGCGTTGCTAGGGCTCACGCCGGCGCGGGGCGGAACAGTGAGTCTGCTCGGCCGGCGCGTCGAGCGGCTGCGTGCCGATCAGATCGCACGCATGGGCGTGGCGCTTGTGCCCGAGGGCCGTCAGATCTTTCCGAACCTCACCGTGCGCGAGAACCTGCAGGCATTTGCCCGCAACCATACCCGGGTCGCCAAGCCCTGGACTGTTGACGCTGTCATGACTCTGTTCCCGGTGCTGGCTGCGCGTGCCGGTCACATGGGCAATCAGCTCTCCGGCGGTGAACAGCAGATGCTGGCGATCGGGCGTGCACTGATGACGAATCCCTTGCTGCTGATCCTCGACGAAGCGACCGAGGGTCTGGCGCCGCTGATCCGCGCTGAGGTGTGGCGGTGCCTGTCCGCGCTCCGCGCGCAGGGGCAGACCATCCTCATCGTCGACAAATACGTCGAGCGCCTCATTCCGCTCGCGGACCACCACACGATCCTCGAGCGCGGGCGAGTTGCTTGGCAAGGGACTTCCGCCGCACTCGCTGCCGACCACGGAGTGTGGCATCGGTATCTGGGCGTCTAGCGCTCGCGCTCACCCGGGCCCCGCGCGTACCCACAGCGCTTGCGGCCCGCGGAACGAGATGTTCGGGTGGAAGGAGAAGGCCTGTCCCTCGACAAGCCGCAGGCGAGGGAAGCGCCGGATCAAAGTCTCCAGCGCGATATGAGCTTCGAGCTTGCCGAGCGCGGCGCCAATGCAGTAATGGATGCCTTTGCCGAACGCGAGGGTCTTCGCCGCGTTCGCGCGTCGCAGATCGAACTTCTCCGGCTCCGGGAAAACGGAAGCGTCGCGGCCCGACGCCGCGAGCCAGAGAAACAGCTTTGCTCCCTGAGGTATGTCGACGCCACCGAGCGTGACAGGCCGCTTGGTCACGCGCCGCCACACGGGCACCGATGGGTCGTAGCGGAGCGTTTCGAGGATCGCGCCGGGGACCAGCTCCGGGTCGGCGAGCACCGAGTCCCAGCGCGCCGGGTCTTCAAGCAAGCGGCGCAGCAGGTTTGCGATCAGGAAGTTGGTCGTCTCGTGTCCGGCGAACGTGAGCGAGTAGAGGATCGAACCGATCTCCTCGTGAGTCAGCGCCTCGGGGTCCTCGTCGTGGATCTCCAGCAGCGCGCTGGCGAAGTCGTCCTCGCGAGCGCTAGCCTTGGTCGCGACCACATCGCGGAGATAGCTCCGGTAGGCGGCCATGTTTTCGGCATGGTGCACCTGTTCAGCGGGTGTGGGCCGTCCCCAGGCCAGCGTGGCGCGATGGCCGCACCACTCCTTGAGTCGCGGCCAGTCGCGCTCGGGGACGCCAACGAAGCGGAAGATGATTGTGGCCGGCAAGGGAAAGGTCAGCGCAGAAACGAGGTCGAACGGTGCGGACGGATCGATGGCGTCCAACAACTGGTCGACGGTGCGTCGGATCTCCGGCTCCATTTGCGCTACCCTTCGTGGCGTGAACGCCCGTGCGGTTGGAGTGCGGAGGCGGGTGTGCGCCGGTGGGTCGAGGCTCACCATCGATGGCTGCGGAGTGTGGCCGCCCCCGAGCAGGATCCGCACCGCTTCGGGCACCAGCTGGGCGAGCGGCAGCTGCGCGGATGCCGCAGAGTAGGTCCCGGGATCCAGGAAAACCGCCTCGATATCGGCGTACCGCGTGATGACGTAATAGTCGATGGACGGGGCGTAGAACACCGGCGCCTCACGCGGCAGTGAGTCCAGCACGGCGAACGGGTCGGCGAGGTAGGTCGCCGACAGCGGATCGAAGTCGGCATGGACTGGGCAGGCGACACGTTCGTCGGTCGTCATGGTCTCTCACCCCTCGAAGTATTCGTCAGGTGTAGCAGCCCCGCCCTCGGCGTGTCGCCGTTTGCGCGTTCAGCCAGAGCCTGCCCGAGCTTCGCGTCAGCACCCGTATTGATCGACAAACTCCCGGCTGGCTTCGATCGTCGGCGGTACGTCGACGGACACGAACCGCACGGAATAGGTCGGATAGTCGCAATCCACCGAAGCTCGATAGCTGTCCACCCAGACCGCTGCACGCCCGCTCACCGAGAACCGTTCCTTCGCCTGCAATTGATTCAGGACTCGTGCAGGGACCACTGCCTTCACGAACTGCTGGGCGTTTTGAAATCGGATCTCGTGCACCGGAGGGTGTTGGTGCCAGTAGGGCAGCAAGGCACTGATGTCTTTGTCCGGCAGGAAATAAAGATCCAAGACCCCGTACGCAGCATCTGCGTTGGGATCGTCGGTCAGATAACCATAGTGATACGTCCCTTTCAGAAGAAAGCGGCCCTCGAAGTATGCGACTCCGTACTGTCCGATCGATGAGAAGCGCACCGGGCTTTGTTTCGGCACCGCATAGGTAAGAGAGCCCGATGCCTGCACGAGCTGGAGCTCCTCCGCCGAGACCAAAGGGGCCAGCAAGCCGAGGATGAGCGCGACGAGCGCGAGCAACTGTTTCATAAGGTCGGAGGCAACGTGCGGTTCTTGGACTCGTCGGGCACGACCGGACGCGCCGTCATCTCGGGTACCGAGGCCGCCGGTGTTGCTGCCGAAGGAGCCGCAAGTTCCATTAAGCCAACACGAAGAAGCGAATCCGTGGCTCTGTGCATCCCGGTCGAAGCGCGTCGCCCTCCAACCAATGGTCGAGCCGCCGTTCTTGGATCCCTGGCGACGACCGTGCCAACTATAGCTCAGGCCGGAGCTGCAGACAGAGGAATCAGCGGCAGCCCCGACATCGAGGGCAGCGGTGAGCCCTCGAAAGCCGCCGCAACATTCGGCCTGAGACCGTGCCTCAGGCGCCATAGTCGATGGAGTAGCGCAGCATCTGGATGCCGCTTACCAAAGACTCGGCGGACTCGAGCGAGAGCTTCAACGCAGCTCCCTCTGGAACGATCCGCACTCCGCGGGTGAGAAGCACAGGCATCAACGCCACCTCGACCGTGTCCACGAGCCTTGCGTCCATGAGTGTCCGTGCGAGATTGCCGCCGCCAAAGAGCCAGATGTCCCGGCCGGGTCTGCTCTTGAGCTCTGACACGGCTTCGGTGAGGTGTTCGCCGATCACTTGTACGCCGGGATGCTCCGCTTGACGGAGCGACCTCGAGGCGACGATGACCTGTCTGCCGAGCAGCGGGTTCTGGTCGCCCTGCGACCTCACCGCCTCGTACGTGGCCCGACCTAGGATGAAGGTGTCGAACTGCGCAAAGAGGGCGTTGAAGTCGATGCTCGGGTCAGAGACGATCCAATCGTAGTCCCCGTGTGGCCCGGCGATGAAGCCGTCCAGGCTGCAGGCGACGTTGTAGCGGAGCCGACGCATGGTGAGATGCGAGGAGCCAATACCGACTGCAGCACCTCCTCCTTGCCCTCGCGTTAGACGGCAGGCTGAACCAGGTTGATCAGGTTGCCACAGGTGTCTTCGAAGAGCACGGACGTGATCGGAGCCATGTTCTTCGGTTCGCCTCTGAACGACACGCCAAGGTTCTTCAATCGCGCATATTCCGTGGCGATATCGGTAGAGATGAAAGCCGTGGCGGGTATCCCGGCCTCGAACAGCGCTCGTTGATAGGCGGCGCCGGGAGGAAAGCTCGCCGGCTCCAGGACAAGCTCAACGCCATCGGCTCCGTCGGGTGCAATCAACGTAAGCCAGCGGAAGTGGCCCATCGGAAGATCCTTGCTCTTCTTGAAGCCGAGCTTGTTCACGTAGAAGCTCAACGCCTTGTCCTGGTCATCGACCAGCACGCTTGCGAGACGGATCTGCATAATCAACAAGGTCCTTTCGGAGCAACCACACTTCGCTGTCGTTCGGTGAGCACGCGCGCTGTTCACTCCGTCACGACGGCATGAGTGCACGCTAGCCCATCCGTGCTGGAGGGGAAGCACCGAACAGCGTCATCCAGCTTTCCCGGCGATGTGTCGGCGCGTTCCTCGGCTCGGTGGTCTTGGGTGTCCGGCCGCTGGTGAGATCCGGCCGATCCGCTGAAAACGTACTCTCGCTCGCTGTGCCGATCGATGTGGCCATGTCGGTGCAAGTCGTCTCACACGGAGGGGGTCATGCGATCTCCGCCTCCACGAGCTTGGCGAGGAGCGTGAGCGATTCTTGCCAGCCGAGATAACAAGCCTCGAGCGGGATGACCTCCGGTATGCCTTCCTGCACGATGTTCAGCTCAGTCCCGCACGACACCTTCTTCAAGGACACTGTCACCCGCATTTCCCCGGGTAACTTGGCGTCGTCGAAGCGGTCCGTGTAGCGGATGCGCTCGTGCGGCACCAGCTCCAGGTACTCGCCCCCGAACGAATGACTCTGGCCTGTGGTGAAGTTGGTGAACGACATCCGGTGGGTTCCGCCGACTTTGGCGTCCATCTGATGGACCTTACCCGTGAAGCCGTTCGGCCGAAGCCATTTGACCATCGCATCGGCGTCGAGGAATGCCCGATAGACACGTTCGGGCGTTGCGCGCAGAACACGGTGAAGCCGGACGGTGTTTGTCGAAATGATTACCTCGTCTTCCGATACGGGATGGTCTCGCCGTCGAAGCAGATCGGATGCAGCGTGAGGGCCAACACTAGAATTCTGGGACTCGCGGTTGCACCGCGCGTCGCCTGCAGCGCACCGCGTGTGCTCGATATGGGCATGGGCTCAGCGGATTACCTTCCCCTGTAGTAGCCGATAGCAACAGGATAACCACCAGGCGCGGGTCCGAGCAAGTCCGCGCGGCTCCGTCTGGGCCCCCTGCGGACTTGCGATGCGCCGCTAGGGGCTACGCTCGAGGATCGGGGTCGGCGGTCGTCTGGACAGATGTGTCACTCCCCTTGGCTACGACGGGGCGCATGGGCGCCTCGTTTACGATCAACTGAAACACATCTGGCCGGCTGTAGTGTCCTGCGACATCGAAATCGAATTTGCCGCGGCCGATGTCGTCGAGGTCGAGGGTCGCGCTGAGGATGGTTTCGCCCTCGAAATGCGGACCAGCAAGGACCCTGCCGAGAGGGCTGATGATGGCGCTTCCGCCGCGCATGAGCACAGCATCTGCCGAATCACCGAGAGACACCCGCACGGACTCGGGGAAATCTTTCTTGCGGACGAACTGACAAGCGGTCAGGACGAAGCAGCGTCCTTCCAGGGCCACATGCTGCATTGAGGCGAGCCAGGTATCTCGATCGTCGGCCGTGGGCGCGCAGTAGAGCGCGACGTTCTTGGAATACATCGCCATCCGGAGCATGGGCATGTAGTTCTCCCAGCAGATGACCGAGCCTATCCGACCATAGGGGCTATCGATCACCGTGAGCGTCGAGCCGTCGCCGAAACCCCAGATCGTCCGTTCCAGTGCAGTCGGCATGAGCTTGCGGTGCTTCCCGAGCAGCCGACCGTCCGGGGCGAAGAAGAGTACCGTGCAGTAGCAGGTCCCGAGCTCGCGCTCGACAACGCCGATGATCACGTAACTGCCGCTTGCTGCGGCGGCCTCGCCCAGTCGCAGTGTGTGTGGGCCGGGCACGTCGATGGCCGCATCGAGGTAGAGGCGAAATTCTTCGCGCCCAGCCTGATCCCGCGCTCCAACCACCAGACCATAGTTCAGGCCCTTTGGATATCCGGTGATGAACGCCTCCGGAAAGACGATCACCTTCGCCCCACCGGCCGCGGCTTGTCCGATCAGGCCAACGGCCTTATCAACGCAGGCCGCGGAATCGAACGGCACCGAGCCAGCCTGAACTACGGCAACGCTTACAGTCGTCACGTCCGACTTCGAGACCACTGTGCTCCCTCCCTCGTCGGTCGGGCGATTCGTGCGGACCAACGCCGCGCATTACCTGCCGGCGGAAGCGGGCGGAGCCCGATGTGGCAGGTCAGATGCACGCGCTGCTTGGGCGTCACTATATCGGATGACATCTGTGGATTGTCAGGCTCATGCGGGCCCTCCCGGCGGAGCATGCACCGACAGAGCGCAGAGCTGCCGAGCGAGCGTTGCCACATCGTCGCGCCCGCGCAGACCGGACTCCACCTTGTCTAGCCAGCGTTTGGGGATCCCGACAGAGCCCAGATGCGCCCCGGCGATGGCTCCCGCCATGGAGGCAATGGAATCCGTGTCCCTTCCTACCGACAGAGCGCGGCAGACAGCGTCCTCGAAGGAGTCCGGGGCGGAGAGAAAACAGTAGATCGCAGTGGGTGCGGACGCGTGAGCGTACACCTCGTTGCCGAGTTCACGGGCAGCGTCGTGTGGGTTTGCGCGGGACGAGACGAGCGTAGGGGTCATGCTGAGCCGATCCACGTACTCTTGGTTGGCGGGAAGATCACGGATGTATCGAGTTAGCGCGGCGATAAAGCTCGCAATTGAGATCGGTTCGCGTGCAGCCGCGCAAAGCGCTACGGCTCGTGCCTGGAGGCAGCTCCCGGTGCTCGGGTTCGAAGCCCTCTATTGGGGCTCCGAGGCTATCGCCGACCACTACTCCCAAGAGAGATCCGACGAAGCGATCCTCTGAATCGATCGTCATTGGGAAGGACGTTGCCGCGTTCTTCACGCCCAACGGCTCAGGTGGAACGGATGGTTGGGCGTTTGCCTATGACCAGGAGGTTGTTACCTCACTCTTTCCCAGTAGTCGGTGAACACACCTTCGAGCGTTGCTGTCGCCTTGTCCCCTTCTCTTACGACGAAGGGAGGATCGATCGGATGCTGATAAGACACGCGTGCGCCTTGTCTTGTGACGGGCGCTCGCTTTGTCTCGCCCCCAACGGTGTACACCGGCGGCTTTCCACTGCCGTCGTCGAAGATGACGAGGAGCGGTGTGACCGCAACCTCGCGCTCAGACCACTGCCATTCAGAGAGCGATGACAACGACGCTGGCTTCCCCTCCGGAGTCGGCCAAAATACGATGAGCTGGTAAATCCCGTTCTTGGTGGTGCCCATTCCATATACGGTAGGCGGAATTTGGACCGTGCCATCAGGAAGCTTGCGCATCACGAGTCGCCATGTACCCTCCGTGTCGTCTGCTAGCGCGGGCATCGACAGAGCGATGGACATGATGAGGGCAGAAACAAACCGGCGCGAGAGTGACATAACTGATTTCATGATCTCCTCCTCGAAAGTAATCCTCAAGGAAAAACGGCCAGAACAGCAGGCCCACGAAACGCTTCGCTTCACAACTGACTGACGTAGACCTTCTTTGATCAGACCGTAGCATTGACTCCCGCCAATACCGCGCGGCTCGACTGGACGCCCAACGCTGGCCATCAGGGGCCAGCGAAAGCAAGCGGGACGCTGCCTTCGCCGGTCCCTTGCATGGCCTTGGTGCGCTTCGGTCGCCGAGCGCGACCGCTATCGGTCAGACCTTAGCGATTCCAGGTCGCGAAGCCGGTGCTCGTTCCGTCTTGCCAGTTCACCTGTGTCACGCCGACGAAGGTGTTGCTGCCGGTGATACCCTGGTACTTTCCGGTGCCACCCACGTACTGGAATGTTCCAGGGCCGGTGACTGTGTCGCCGGAATTCTGCCAAGTGCAATAGACTTGATCACCGTCGGTATCGGTGATGACGCAGTAGCCGCCCGCTTTGTGTTTCTTGGCGTTAAAGTCGGCATCGAAGAATGCAGGACACTTCACGCCGGCCCGGTGGAATAAACTGCCCTGGCCCTTGTCGTTGAAAAAAGTACCGCTGAACTCGCCGACCCAGTAGTAGTGGCCCTTCTCGATCTGATACGCCTTCCCTACTCCAAACCAGCCGAATTCACCGGTTACTTTCCAGTCCTGTGCAGAAGCCGTCCCTTGCAGCAACAAGGCGATGCTTAGGCCAAGGGCGCTCTGCAGTAGCTTGTTACGTTTCATTGGCTCCTCCCATTGAGATCGAGGGCTGCAACATGCTCGCGCTCCGGAACCGCAGCCCGGTAAGCTCCGAAGCCCAACGCCGGCGCTCAGGGCGCCGCTCTAGCGGCTCGCTTGCAACGCGCTCTTGGGCCCGTGTCGTTCCATCCCCAGTCAGTTACACCCTTTGGGTTCTATGACGATGAACTCGATACGAGTATCACTGGCATTTTCGGGCTGAATCCGCCCGGCCGGGGCCCAACCAACTTGGCCGGGCTTACTCGGTGGCGTGTCCACCGAGTTGCCATCGGGGAAATGCAGTTTGAGACCTGGCCCTCCAGTCAGGCTGACGATCACCACGTCCTTGGCATCGAAAAACCCGGCAGACTTCTCGTGTGGACCGAAAACCGCTCGAACCACTCTCACGCACTTGTTCTCGAATTCGGACTTGTGGTGCACCGGGTCAGCTTCGACATCCATCTGTGCGATGCCAGCAGAGCAAACCGAGAGGGCGCCGATCCCAAGGACGGCGGTACAGAGCTTCTTTCCCATGATTCCTCCCCGACTACGATGTGCGCCGCGTTAGCGGGCTGGTCCATCCCGATCGGCCTCGATGGTGGCAACTTGCGAATCCATCATCAAGGGCCCAACGCTCGCGCTAATCGACGCCCAAACAGCAAGCGCAGCGTCGCTGTCCGGGCGTCCGTTTCAGCGTCTTGTTGGGCGTCACTCTGTTGAGGCAGATCAGTCGACTCCCGACTAGTGCTAGTTGCAAGTGCCACCCCAGCTCCCGCTCGTCAGCTTGCCTTCGCTTTGGTCGACTCGCCACCAACCTGACCAGCTCTTCCCTGCAAATACGCCAGAGCCCTCCACCAACTTCCAGGTACCACGGTCGCCCGACCCTGGATCGCTGACCCAGGTGTCGGCCCAGTTGTCTCCATTCTTGGTCTTGCGCGCGCAGATGCCAGCCAGTCTCGTCTTACCGTCCGGAGTGCTGAGCGAATAGCCGCTGCAAGTACCCATTGCGTTATTCGCGGAGTTGTCGCTTGAGGTCAGGCTGTAGAACGTGAATGTCGCGAGCGTAAACCCTTTGGCGATCTCCGACGTCTCCGCGTTTTGCGACACATTATGGAAGTGACCCGTACAGTTGTCTGCGGCGTTTACTGCGGGTGCGATCAGGGTGCCGCCGAGAATACTCAGATGAGCACATGCTTTTCTGAATCGCATGACATCCTCCCGATGTGTGAATCGACGATAACGACGGCCTAAGGGGTCATGGGTAGCGCTCCCGACCCCAGGGCCGTCCCGAGCATAACCCGCGCTCGCTTACGGATCGCATACGGATTGCGTTGCATGCGAGCAGCAGGTCTCGCACAGTTCTGTCTCGGCTATCGCATTCGACGCGTCGCTTCGCTGGCGTCCAACAGGAGGAAACGTCTATCCAGCCGTCTCAGGACTCTTCTCCGTTCCTTCGCCCGGGTGCCGCACTTCAGCATCCGCACGGACGAGTCACCCTCGCGACCCGGAACCAGGTGCTGAATGCTTCGGTGTTCCTGCCGCGTACTGGGTCGCCCGCTTGACGAGCTTACAGGCCTTGTTCGGGCCAGGCGTGCGCCGCGGCTCCCGGTCGTGCTTACTTCGGACGAGCTCGTAAGTTTGCCGAGCGGACGACCTAGCCGAAGACCTTCACCGTCGCATACACGTACCAGAGCCCGAACGCGATCAGTGCGAGCGCGACCGAGAGCGTGAGCAGCCGGCTTGCAAGCCTGCCGGCTAGCCATGCACCGGTTACCGCTCCACAGACGAGAAGTACGCCGACGGCGAGCCCAAGACGCCAGTCGAGGCGGCCCGCCGCCGCGTTGACGATAGTCGCGGCGACGGCGATCGGAATCTGGATCGCTTGTGCGAGCGCGATCGTCGGCACGATCGGCGTACGCAGGACCAGCAGCAGCGGGATCAGCATCACCGGTCCGCCGGTGCCGGAGACGGCCGAACCCCAGCCCACGGTGAGGCCGACCCACGTGAGCACCGCTGCACTCGGCGGCGCCGTGCCGCGAACCCGCCGGGTAGCGAGCGCCTGCACGCCCGAGACGAGCGCAAGTGCCGCAATGAACAACCGAATCGCGGCGGCAGGCAGGACGTCCAGCATTGCCGCGCCCCCGAGCGCCCCCGCGGCGGCCGGCACGCACAGACTCAGAAGCTCGCGCGAGCGGAGCGGTGTCCGTCGTAGATGGACCGATGCACCGACCAGACCGGTAGCGAGAAAGCCGAACATCGACGCCGCAATAGCGCGCTCGAGCGGAACGCCGCCCGCATCCGTCAATGCCGGGACGACCAGGACACCTCCGATCCCGGTCAGTCCGATCAGCAGACCGGCGACAAGTGCTGCGACAGCGACGATCCAGAGCATGCGGTCGAGTTGGATGGAACACTTACCGTTCGGCTGCGCGATGAACTGCGATTCGATGGCGCGCCGCGAGCATACGACCATAACACGAGATGGCGGCTCGCCCTGCCAGCGCGAAGACCTGTCGACCAGATGCAGGTGGTTCAGCGTGGAACTGCCACCGGTTCCCGCATACTCAGGATGGAATACGGCTCCACGTTCTGAGCCTGCTTGTGCCGGCCCCTGTAACGGACGTACGATTCCTGCGGGTGGTCGCCTGGCCTGGGCGTGCGTGCTCGGTTCTGCGCGCGGACGCTTCGACGGCTACAAGGCGCAGGCCCGCGCCGCCTCACTCATCGGGGCCCGCTCATTCGGAACATCGGGCAGCGTCGGATGCAACAGCTCGGCTCGCTCTTGCTGCTGGTTGTGTTTGTGGCGGCGTCACAAGGCGCAGCCGTGGCGGGTGCGACGGAGTCGGCCGTCGCAGCTGTCGACGGAAACCGCGCGGCGGTGATCGGTTTCCTGCCACCGGCGGCGCGGGACGCTCGAGACCCAGCCGCGAGCGAGGCTCGAGCGCAGGTTGAGCTCGCGATCGAGCGCGCGAAGCAGTGCCTGGGAGAGGCGCAGATCTCGTACCAAGTGGCGTTCGTCGACCGCATCGTGATCCATCGCCTCGGCGGAGATGACACGTTCCAGGTGAGCCAGTTTGCGCCACTGGTGGGTGCACTGCTGTTTCGTCCCGGCGCCAATCCTCGGATTCTCGTGGCCGGAGGCGGGCCGGCGGGGCTGGTGCAAATGCTTCCCCGCGCGCTGAGCGAGTACTTCGGCACGAGATGTTCTGACACACGATGATCGGTGCGCCCGCAGGCGCAGCAGCGCGCGTGCGCACCGGCCAACTGCTGTACAGAGGGGGTTTCCGTGGATCTGATATGGGACGGCCGATTCGACGAACGTCCGCAACTCTTGACCGAAGAGATCCTACGCGCCATCAAGGGCGAGCTGGAAGCCGTGGAGGCACCGGAAGAGATCATCGAGCAGCTCACGGGGAGGATCGCTTTCGCCGTGAGTTGGCTGATCGATGGAGTCGCGAGCGTGAAGGTCGAGGGGGGCGAGCTTTCGCCGATCCTCACGTTCAAGCTCGGCCAGGATCAGCTCCTGTTCGCAGGCGGCAACTCCTGGATGCATGAATATGTCTTTCGCATCCTGCCGAAGTTGTTCGCGCAGCCGGCTGCCTGACGGCGGCGTCGAGGCGCCGGCGCAGGCCAGTCCTACCGCTGGTGCGCTGCGGAGGTGACGCCCCAATTGTTACCGATCAGCGCCGCCGTCGTACGGGCCAAGGTGTCTCGTGACCCAGCCGGCCGGGAGTGCTTCCTGCTTCTCAGGCAGGGGCGAAGGGGTGCCGGTCATGATCCAGATCCTGGGAATTTTCATTGGGCTCGGGGCGTTGAGCGCGTTGCTGTGCACGCTGGAATGGATTTTTCCGTCGGTCCGCGGACAGCCGTTGTGGCGCGAGGACAGCAGGGTCGACCTGCTCTACTGGTTCTTCACCCCGCTGGTGACCAGAGCGATCTCGCGGCTGGTGGTGGTCGCTGCGGTAGCGCTCGTGTTCGTTGCGATGGGACAGCGTCTCGGCCCGCATGCCGTCGAAGGGTTCGGACCGGTCCTGCTTCAGCCGGGCTGGCTCATCGTTATCGAGATGTTTCTGCTGGGCGATCTAGTCGGCTACTGGACGCATCGGTGCTTTCACGCCGGCTTCCTGTGGAAGTTTCATGCCGTGCATCACAGCTCCACTCGTCTCGACTGGCTCTCCTCGGTGCGTGTCCATCCCGTCAACGACGTGGTGGCGAAGGCGGTGCAGGCGGTCGCGCTTGCCTGTCTCGGCTTTCCGCTCAAGATGCTCGCAGGCTACGTGCCGTTCTTGACTCTCTACGCGATCCTGCTGCACGCCAACGTGAGCTGGTCGTTCGGCCCGCTGCGGTACGCGATCGCGAGCCCGCTGTTTCATCGCTGGCATCACACCAGAGAGCTGCAGGGCCTGGACAGAAACTTCGCTCCCCTGTTTCCGTTCATCGACATCGTGTTCGGAACGTTCTACATGCCCAAGGGCGAGCAGCCTAGCCGCTTCGGCACGGTGTTCACGCACGTACCCGAAAGCTTCATCGGGCAGCTGTTGTTTCCGTTCCTCCCGACGCGACGGCGCCCCACGCCTGGGCGCGACTCCCTGCCGCAGACCTGACTCGCGAACGAGCGGTGCTCGGGCTGGAGCGCGGCGCGGGTAGAGAAAGCGGTCCACTGAGCGCCGCACCGATCCGCGGCCTGCACTAACCGCGATGGTGAACGAACCCGGCGCAGCGCAGCCACGCGTCGCGCTCGTCATCTGGCGTACGCTTCTCGCGGATTGCGCGCTAGTATGGGTACCCATATGAAGACAACCATCGATATTGCTACGCCCTTGCTGACCGAGGCTCGGAAGGTGGCTGCACGCGAAGGCATCACGGTCAAGACGCTCGTCGAGCAGGGGCTACGCCGGGAGCTGGCTGAGCGACGGCGGTCTGGCCCGTTCCGCCTGCGCAAAGCCAGCTTCCGCGGGAAGGGGCTCCAGGCGGGGGTCAAGGACGCCTCTTGGGAGCGCATCCGCGAGCTCGCCTACGAAGGCCGGGGCGCGTGATCGCGGTCGATACCAACATCCTCGTATACGCGCACCGCGAAGACGCGACATGGCACGACGTTGCTAACGCTCGCGTCGTGGAGTTGGCCGAGGGACGCGCGCCGTGGGCGATCCCTTGGCCCTGCGTTCACGAGTTTCTCGCCATCGCGACGCATCCGCGGATCTTCGATCCGCCAACCCCCATGCCGTCCGCGATCGCGCAGGTGGAAGCGTGACTAGAATCCCCGACGGTCGTCCTGTTAGGCGAGTCGGAGGCTTACTGGGTCGAGCTGCGCTCTATGCTGGAAACAGGTCGCGTCGTTGGGCCCCAGGTCCACGATGCGAGGGTCGCGGCGCTGTGCAAGCAACACGCAGTGACGCAGCTCTGGTCCGCTGACCGCGACTTCGGGCGCTTCCCGGGTCTGGCGGTCGTCAACCCACTAGTGCCCTAGCTCCGCGACCGCCACGGACCCGGCGCAAGTTCAGTAGGTCTTGTAGGGCAAGAACTTCCCGGACATCACGATGCGCACACGGTCGCCTTTCGGGTCCGCCTCGCGCGCGATGTCCATCGAGAAGTCGATGGCGGACATGATCCCGTCGCCGAACTCTTCGTGCACCAGCTCCTTGATCGTCGTGCCGTAGACGTTCACCAGCTCGTACAAGCGGTAGATCAACGGATCGGTCGGCACGGTGGTCGGCAGCGATCCTTTGTACGGGACGATCTGCAGCCAGGCCGTCTCCTCGTCGGTCAACTCGAACAGGCGCTGCACGCTCTCGGCTTGCGCTTTGGTGAGCGTCATCTGTCCCAGGCACGCCGCGGTCGTCCACTCTTTGCTCTGGCCCACGGAACGGGCCACGTCGCGCCACTTCAACCCCTTGCGAACCTTGACTTGCAGGATCTTCCGAGTGACGTCGTTGCGGTCCATCGTTTCCCTCCAGGTTCGTGATTGCTCTGTGTCGTGCGCCGCGAGTCCAGTGTGTTGCGGCGCAGGTGCCGGCCGACCCGTCACCGCTCCGGTTTCTTCCAGATCCCGCGCTGGTGCATGAGCTCGATCTGCTTCTTGATCACTTTCTGCCGGTACTCGGCGTGCTTCATGGGCTCGCGCTTGAGGTACAGGTTCTTCGGGTAGATCGGCTGCTCGTACACGATCTGGTACAGCTCGGTGCGCAGGTCCTTCATCCAGTTGTCCCACTGGGCGCGGGCGCGATGGTCGCGCAGAGCCTCGATGTCGATCACGCCCCCCACGTAGGTCGAGCCCGCGCCGTAGTCCTGCCGTCCGACGATCTGGCCCTTGTAGTTGATGATGAACGAGCGCCCGCCGAAGGTGTCGATCGGCGTCGTCTCCTCGGGAAAGAGATAGTAGGTGCCCATGTTGGGCGCGACGAGGTACATGTTGTTGTCCAGCGCGCGCGCCCGGCTCTGGATCTCGAACAGCTCGTTGCCGGTCCCCGGATGCGGGTAGGAAGCGCGGTATACGACCTCGGCCCCGTTCATCGCCAAGGCGCGCGCATTCTCCGGGTACGAGCCCTCGTTCGCCATCATGATCCCCAGGCGTCCGATCTCGGTGTCCACCACCGGCCAGAATGCCTGCAGATTGCGGCCGTATTTCTCGACCCACCAGTCGTAGACATCGTGGGGACACACGGAGTGCTCGACAGGAAACAGCGGCGATACCTTGTAGTGCTGGAGGATGACCTCGCCCTTCGGATTCAGGATGAACCCGACGTTGAAGAAGCGGTCCTTGAGGTCCGGATGCCGCGCCTTGGCCTGCGCCATGATGAAGCAGTCGTAGTCGCGGGCGATCTTGCCGAGAAACTCCGTCTCTTCGCCGGGGATGTCGATCGCGCCCTCGCGCGCGAACTGCACGTGATCCAGGTCCAGCACTTCGTCGTTGAAGCCCTGCAGCGCACCCTCCGGGAACGCGATCAGCCGCACCGGCAGATCCAGGCTCGACAGCCAGGCGGCGGCCTTGACCAGATGGGACAGGTGCTCCAGATTCAGCATGATGTCCTTACGTGTGCGGATGCCGCGGACAGTGGGGACGAGGCCCACGGCGGTGTAGGGTTTGATCATGGCTTGGCTCCTCGGGTCGAAGGGGTGTGAGATGGAATGTCGGCTGCGGGTAAGTTTACCGGTACGCGGTGAGTGAAGCGTGAAGGGTCGAGAGTGGAGAGTGAAGAGTGAAGGGTGAAGAGGGAAAGATGTGAAGGAGGTGAATGAGGTGAATGAGGTGAATGAGGTGAGCGGACGCGTGCGCGCCTGTACAGCGCCTCGGTCCTCACCAGGTCTCGATCGCAGGCGATTCTTGCTCGGCGTGCTTGCCGTGGCTGTGGCGCGGCCGGCGGCCGGCGGATATCCCCTGGTGGAGCCTGGCCGTGCGCTGAGATTTCCCGCAGATCACGGCAGCCATCCCGACTACCGCACGGAGTGGTGGTACATCACCGGCTGGCTGAAGGATCGTGAGGGCCATGACATCGGAGTGCAGGTCACCTTTTTCCGCAACCGGCCGCGGGTGCAGGAGGACAACCCGAGCGCCTTCGCGCCGAAGCAGCTGCTGTTCGCGCACGCGGCGCTTTCCAATCCTGCGTACGGCAGGCTGCGCCACGATCAGCGCGCCGCGCGGGAGGGCTTCGGGCTCGCCGAGGCAGCGCGGGGCAACACCCGCATCCACATCGAGGACTGGTCGCTGGAGCTGGCCCGGGGCGGCTACCTCGCGCGCATCGCCGCACGCGACTTCACGCTCGACCTGCGCTTCGCGCCGACGATGCCGGTGCTGCCGGAAGGTGCGGCGGGCTTCAGCCGCAAGGGGCCGCGGCCAGGCCAGGCCAGTTACTACTACAGCTGGCCCCATCTCGCGGTGAGCGGGAGGGTCTCCGAGGCGGGGAAGGCGGTGGATGTCACCGGTGTGGCTTGGCTCGATCACGAATGGTCGAGCGAGTATCTGGCGAAGGAGGCGGCCGGCTGGGACTGGGTCGGGCTCAATCTGGCCGCCGGAGGCGCGCTGATGGCGTTCCGCATTCGCGGCAAGGACGGAGAGGATGTCTGGGCCGGTGCAACCTGGCGCGGCGCTGGTGGCGACACGCGATCTTTCCCGCCGGGGGACGTGGAGTTCCAGCCGCTCCGGCGGTGGCGCTCGCCGCGTACCGGCGCCGAATATCCGATCGCGATGCGGATCACGGCGGGGGATCTCGCCTTCGACCTCGAACCGCTGATGGACGATCAGGAACTGGATGCGCGGGGCAGTACGGGTACCGTCTACTGGGAGGGCGCGGTGCGCGTGCGCGCCAATGGGAAGGAGCTCGGGCGCGGTTACCTCGAGCTGACCGGATACTGGTCGCCGCTCAAGCTCTGAGCGAGCAGCCTGCGCACCTGCTCGGGGCGCGGCAGCGGCGCGACCGCGCCATATCCCATGGTCGTGAGCGCGGCTGCCGCATTGGCATAGCGGGTTGCTTGCCAGAAGTCGTCGCCCTGAGCCAGCCGGGCCAGATAGGAGCCGGCGAAGCAATCGCCTGCTCCAGTCGCATCCACGCATTCGACTCGATGCGCGCGGACATGCTCGCGGCGTGTCCCGTCGCTCGCCAGCACGCCGTCTCCACCGAGTTTCAGGGCCACGCGCCCCGCACCGAGGCGATGGGCCCAATCCACGATCGCGTCGGGCTGCTCCAGACCCGACAGCACCTTGGCATCGTCGAGGCTGGGCAGAAAATCGTCCGCCAGCGCGATGGTCGCGCTGATGACCGCTTTGGCGCGTGCGAGCGGCCACAGGCGCAAGCGCAGATTCGAGTCGTACGCGAAGCGAGCGCCCGCGGACTTGGCGGCGTCGATTGCGGCGAATACGGCGTCGCAAGCGCACGCGCTGATCGCCTGCGAGATCGCCGAGCTGAGCAGACAGCGAGTGCGACGGATCAGATCGAGCGGCAGATGCTCCGGCCGCATGCGGCTTGCCGCAGAGCCGCTGCGCAAGTAACTGAACACATGGCCTTGCGGCCCATAGTGGATGAAGTACACGCCGGTATGCGCATCCGGATCGATGGCTACGCCGGAGGTATCCAGCGCTTCCCTACGCCATAGGTCGAGAAGCTGCCTGCCAAACTCGTCGTTGCCCAGACGCGTGATGTAGCCGACTTTCGCACCTTGGCGAGCTGCCGCGATCGCCGCGTTCATCGTGTCGCCGCCGAAGCCCTGGAGATATTTGCGCTCCTCGCCTGGGACCTGCGCGAACTCGTACAGCGGCTCGCCGAGCGAGACAAGGTCGAGCGGTGGCGCGGTCGGGGAGATCATCGGATGCGGTAGAGAGGGTGAATAAGGTGAAGAGGTGAAAAGGTGAAGAGGTGAAAAGGTGAAGAGGTGAAAAGGTGAAGAGGTGAAAAGGTGAAGAGGTGAAAAGGTGAAGAGGTGAAAAGGTGAAGAGGTGAAAAGGTGAAGAGTAAACAGCCCCGCCCTACCTCTCGCGCTTATGCAAGAACGAGGCAACAACCCCCTCTCCCCCGGCGGGGGAGAGGGTCGGGGCGAGGGGGATCACCTTTTCACCTCTTCACCTTTTCACTTGCTCATTACCGCCCTCAGTTCACCTCCTTCACCTCCTTCACTCCTCGACCGCCCGCGCCGCCAGCTCCAAAAACCCCCGCGCGTGTCTCACTACCTGCACGCGGTCGCCGGCGGCGAGCGCTTTCTGGTCGATGATGTTGTTCCCTACGCCGACCACCGACGCCCCGGCTTTGAAGTAGTCGAGCATGTTGCTGGTGGACACTCCGCCCGTGGGGCAGAGCGGGATGTCGGGATAGACGGCGTGGATCGTCTGCAGGTACGACGGACCGCCGGTGGACGCGGGGAAGAGCTTCACGATTTCCGCCCCTTCGCGCCAGGCGGCGAGGATCTCTCCGGGAGTGAGGCCGCCGATCAGCGCCGCCTTGCCGGCGGTGCGCGCGAGCTTGGCCATGCCGGACACCAGGCAGGGCGAGACGAGGTAGTCGGCGCCGGCGTCGATGCACCGGTTGGCGGACTCCAAGTCCAGCACCGTGCCGGCGCCGACCAGGAACGCGGCGTCCATGCGTGTGCGCAGCTCGGCGATGAGGGCGATCGCGTCCGGCGTCGTGAGCGTCACTTCGACCGTGCGGAACCCCGCTTCGACCAGGGCGTCGATCGCCCGCTGCGCTGCATTGCGCGTGGCGAGGCGCAGCACCGGGATTACGCGCATCCCGACCAGACGCTCGCGGAGCGTTGCGGATGGGGCAGACATATCCGGTATTGTTGACGCTTGCCGGCGAAGGGGCAAGTGGGAACTGCGCGCCGATCCGGCGCGGCGGGCGGCTCGTCGGAGCGCGCGCTACTGGGCGTCGCGCTGGCGGTTGAGCCTGAACCGCTGCCAGGCGGCCGTGAGCTCTTCGTTGCTCACGCGGCCGTCATGGTCGGTGTCGATCTCGTCGAAGTGCTGCGCCATGCGGGGAAACATGTTCGCGAGCTGTTCTCGCGTAAGGCCTAGAGCCTCCTCGTCCACGGCGGGCGTGTGCGCATTCAGCGGAGTGGCGGAACGCGGATTGGCCGTTTGTGGCGAGCCGGACTCGGGCGCGAGGCCCGGCGCGGTAGCGGTCGTGTCGGCTGCCGGCGCTCCCGGCGCCATGCCAGCCGCATGGGGGTCGCCTGCCGTAGGCGTCGCGTCGCTCGCTGCAGTTGGCTGTGGGGCGGGTTGTTCCGCAGCCGACGCCGCGGGCGCCTCCGGCGCCGTCACCGGCACCGACGCAGGGAAGGGACGGGTGACGATAATGGTTGGGCCCTGGCGAACCAGCGGCGCCTTCGGTGTCCGGCTGTACATCGCGCGAGTACCGAAGATGGCAAGACACAGCAGCAGCGCTGCCGGCAGCACCCATCTCAAGGGGGAGCGTTCGCGGCTTTTTCCCTGCTGTGACTCCGCGAACGCGGCCGCGATGGCGGCAGCGCGCGCGGCCGCGTCCACGGCCGACGCCTGCGCCGCGCCCGGCTGCGCGGCCGGGACGGCCGGCCCCGGTTTGGACGCTCCTTGCGCAGTTTGCGGTTTGGCGGCCGGCAGCGGCGCCTTGCGCTCGCCGAACAACGCCTCGCGCCATTGCCCGATGTTGCGCGGCCGCTTCGCCTCCTCGAGAGCCAGTCCCCAGTCGATGGCATCGACGAACGGCCCGCTGTAGCGGTTGCGCGCCGCGCTTAGACCCTGCGCCAGCGTGTCCGACTTCATCCGCGAGATTGCGTCCGGCGGGTTCTGTCCGGTCACTGCGAAGTACAGCACGCCGGCGAGCGCATAGATGTCGGACCAGGCGCCCTGCTCCGTGCTTGTGGTGTACTGTTCGAACGGCGCGTAGCCGGGGGACACGATCGTCGTCAGCGCTTGCATCGTCCCGCCGACCGCTTGGCGCGCGGAGCCGAAGTCGATCAGCACCGCGCCGCCGTCCTTGCGCACGAAGATGTTGTCGGGCTTGATGTCCCGGTGCAGGAACCCGGCGTTGTGGACTTTCTCCAGACCGTCCAGCAGCGGTGTGAGGAGCGCCTTCAGCGCGGCTTCGTTCGGGAAGGGATTGCGCTTGAGATACGCTTTGAGCGGCTCGCCGTCCTCGTAGTCCATCACCATGTAGCCGGTGCCGTTGGCTTCGAAGAAGCGGTTCACCCGCACGATGTGTCCGTGCGTGAAGCGGGCGAGTGTGCGCGCTTCCTGGATGAAGCGCTCCAGGCCCCAGCGGTAATCGTGCTCGTGACCGTCGCTCGTAGGCACCACGCTGTTGCCACTGCGTACCGCCACCGACGAGGGCAGGAACTCCTTGATGGCGACCTTCTTCTCGAGGTTGGTATCGAAGGCGAGGTAGGTGATGCCGAAGCCGCCGGCGCCCAGCACGGAGTCGAGCCGATACTCCATGAGCTTCGAGCCCAGGGGCAGGGCGTTCTGGTGCGAAGAATGGCCCATCGGAGCGGGTTCCGGCCGAGAAATGAGGGTCCTGATGCATTTTCCGTGCTCGGACGCGGGCCCGCCGCGCTAAGATCAAGGGCACGGCGCGGCGGCGGCTCCCGCCGGCCGGCACAACGAGGAGGAGAAATGCTCCCCAGAGAGCTGGGCACCTTCGATTATGTGATCGTCGGCGCGGGCACCGCGGGCTGCGTGCTGGCCAACCGGCTGTCCGCCGATCCGGGCGTGAACGTGCTGCTGGTGGAGGCAGGTGGTAAAGACGACTACTTCTGGATCCACATTCCGGTGGGTTATCTGTACACCATCGGCAACCCGCGCACGGACTGGTGCTTCAAGACCGAACCCGATGCGGGGCTCAACGGACGCTCGATCGGTTATGCCCGCGGCAAGGTGCTGGGGGGCTGCTCCTCGATCAACGCGATGGTGTATATGCGCGGCCAGAAGAGCGACTACGATCATTGGGCTGCCTTGGGCAACCGCGGCTGGTCCTGGGACGAAGTGCTGCCCTACTTCAAACGCTCCGAGGACTACGCCCACGGTGCGGACGAACTGCACGGGGCCGGCGGCGAGCTGCGTGTGGAAGAGCGGCGCGTGAACTGGGAAATCCTGGATGCCTGGCGCGAGGCCGCGCAGGAGTGCGGCATTCCCAAGATTGCCGAGTTCAACCGCGGCGACAACTTCGGCAATGCGTACTTCCAGATGAACCAGCGCCGCGGCGTGCGCTGGAGCGCGACCAAAGCGTTCCTGCGCCCCGTGATGCACAGGCCCAACCTTCGTGTGATGACCGGCACGCATGTGCTGCGGGTTCGGATCGAGATGCGCGATGGCGGCAAGCGGGCGACCGCGGTCGAGCTGGTCGGGCGCGAGACGGGATCGGGTGCGGTCGCGGCGCGGCGCGAGGTCATCCTGGCGGCAGGCGCCATCGGTTCGCCGCAGATCCTTCAGCTATCCGGTGTCGGGCCTCCCGCGCTGCTGCGCCAACACGGGATTGCAGTGAGCCACGAGCTGCCGGGCGTGGGCGATAACCTGCACGACCACCTGCAGATCCGCATGGTCTACAGGGTGAGCAACGTGGTGACGCTCAATCAGCGCGCCAACAGCCTGACGGGCAGGATCGCGATGGGGCTCGAGTACCTGCTGTTTCGCACCGGGCCGCTCACGATGCCGCCGTCGCAACTCGGTGCGTTCGCCAAGAGCGATGCCTCGCAGCCTTCGGCCAACATCGAATGGCACGTGCAGCCGCTCTCGCTCGACAAGTTCGGCGATCCCCTGCACCCCTATCCGGCGATCACGCCCTCGGTATGCAATCTTCGCCCGACCAGCCGCGGGCAGGTGCGTATCAAGAGCTCCGACCCGATGGCCCACCCCGCGATCCAGCTCAATTACCTGTCCACCGGCGAGGATCGCAGCGTGGTGATCGCCGCCATGCGCTTCGGACGGCGCATCATGGCGGCGCGCGCGCTCGAGCGCTATAGGCCGGAGGAGCTCAAGCCGGGTCCGGCCATCCAGTCCGACGCCGAGCTGCTACGCGCGGCGGGCGACCTGGGCACCACGATCTTCCACCCGGTGGGGACTTGCAGGATGGGCCACGACGAGCTTGCGGTCGTCGACGATCGGCTGCGCGTGCGCGGGGTGGAGGGGCTGCGCGTGATCGATGCGTCCGTCATGCCGCGGATCACCTCCGGCAACACCAACGCGCCCACGGTCATGATCGCGGAGAAGGGGGCCGAGATGGTCCGCGAGGATGGGCGCGCTGCAGCGCTCACACAGGCCTAAGCAAGGGCGCGAAGCTCACTGCTGGTGAGCGCCTTCCTTCCAGTTCGCGCTGGGGAGCGCGAGCGTCTCGACGTAGGCACCGATCTGATAGATCGTCTTGTCGTCCAGCACCGCGCCCCAGGCCGGCATCTTCATGGTGCGGCCCGTGTCCTTGCCGTTCTTGACTGTGTACACGAACACGCGGAACCCCTTGTTGAACACGCGCAGATCCGCAGCGGTCCCGCGATCTCCGGCGCCGTCGGCCTTGCCGCCGTGGCAAACGCTGCAGACGTTCATGAACCAGCTTCTCCCCTCCTTGATCTCCTTGGCGTTCCCCGAATAGGGATTCACCGCCGGGATCTCATCCGCGCGCGCCGCGAGTGCAGCCGCAAGGCAGGTCCCGGCGAGCGCCGCGCAGGCGATCGTCGTCCGCTTTCCCCGCATCTGAATTCTCCTCCCGTGTCCGATCGATTCTTGTTCGGACCCGCGCCGTCAGGGCGAGCCCGCCGTATAGTTTAGCCGGAGCCACCCTCGGGCGTGAACCCCGCGGTTGCCAAGAGCGCCGCCTTCTTCGCGCGCCTTAGTTCGAGGGGCTGCGCTCGGCCTCGATCTGGCTTGCGATCCGCTCGCGCAAGATGTTCTTCTGCACTTTGCCCGACGCCGTCCGCGGAAGCTCCTGGACCACTTCTACGCGCTCGGGGAATTTCTGCCGCGCCAGGCCGGCTCGCTCCAGCCACGTGGCCAGTGCGGGGACATCCACCGTGTGCCCAGGCTGCGGGATCACATAGGCGCAGACGGTCTCGCCCATGCGTGCATGCGGCATGGCTACCACGGCGGCCTCCTTGACGCTCGGGAGCTGGTGGAGCACGTCCTCGATCTCCTTCGGGCTGATGTTCTCCCCACCGCGGATGATGAGGTCTTTCTTTCGCCCGCTGACGGTGAGGAAATCGCCGTGGCTGCGCGCCCCGAGATCGCCGGTGTGGAAGAATCCGTCGGCGTCGAACGCCTCGGCGGTCTGCTTCCACTCGGTATAGCCGAGCATCAGCTCCGGCCCGCGCGCGCAGATCTCACCGTCCGCGCCGTCTGCCAACTGCGCGCCGCTGTGGGCGTCGCATATGCGCACCTCGTGGTTTACGATCCGCCCGTCGGTGATCGCGCCCAGTTCTGCTTCGTTGCGTGTGCGTATGCCGAGCGTGATCGTCGGCGCTTCGGTGCTGCCGTAGACGCGAAATGCCCGGCAGTTGCCGAGCGAGCGGTTGGCCCGCCGGATCAGCTCGGGTGGCACCGGCGCGCCCCCGCTGATGAACAGCCGCAGGCTCGGAAGCGCGGCCTCGCACCGGTCGACCTCGTCGGTGAGCTCCTTGAGAAAAGGCGTCGCGCCGACGCTGAATGTGACGCCGTGGCGCACGATCAACTCGGCCGCTTCGCGTGCGTTCCAACGCTCCATGAACACGACCTTGACGCCGGCCGCGAACGCGATCTCCAGCGCGTAGAGATAGCCGGTGATGTGAGTCACAGGCGAAGGCATCAGCACCACATCGTTCTCGTCGATCCCCCAGTAGCCGATGACGGCGTCGATCTCGGACAGGATGGTGTTGTGGCTGTGGAGGACCCCTTTCGGGTTGCCCGTGGTGCCCGACGTGTACAGCACTAGCTTCACGGCATTCGGATCGATCGGCTCGTGCGACGGTACGGCTCGCTCCCCGCTTTCCAGCAGCTCGACATAGCTCCGGCACCCCGGGGCCTCGCCGCGCACGACGATCACCTCGCGAAGGTCGGGCAGCTCTCGCCGCAACCGTCCCGCCATCGCCGAGTAGTCGAAGTTGCGGAAGCTCTCGGGGACGAAGAACAGCTTGGCGCGGCAGTCGCGCAGAATGTACCGGACCTCCGCGTCGCGGTAGATCGGGACGATGGGGTTGACGACGAGACCGGTGAGACAGGCCGCGATGTTGATCGCCA
>Ga0335081_10000670_pt1 | contig 56748 bp, 41 predicted proteins | sample Lox_Sample_35_FD_206713 | JGI IMG/M metagenome (GOLD analysis project Ga0335081, IMG submission 206713) | Soil microbial communities from Loxahatchee National Wildlife Refuge, Florida, United States - Lox_Sample_3.5 | ecosystem: Environmental > Terrestrial > Soil > Wetlands | place: USA...
GGCATGTTTCGCCGCGACCAGGACTATAACGGGCTGGAACTGTTCCCCGCTCGCACCTAACAAAGAGAGGATTCCCCCTTGCATCCCCTTTCCAGAGAAAAAACTTGAAAACGCAGAGAGAATCTCGGCCCGCTGGTCAGAACGCGGGCCATCGGGATGACGCCGCAGCGGATAAGAAATTCAAATTAAGCCACTACCGGATTTCTCGAGGAAGTATCGCTGACATTCTTAATAGTCTTCGACCCCAATAGCGATCTAGAACCAGTCACTACGGTACGCCACCCACCAGGCAACGACGATGATTGGAATGGTGGCGGCAAGAGCCCACCAGAGTGGCAGGAGGAAATCCGAAAGCAGTCCTAATATCAAGAAAACCAACCAGAAAATCTTGCGTTGCATTTGGATGATTGTACGGCTAATGCCGACATAATCTCTGGTTGGCGAAATCCGGCATGCCTAGATTTCGTTGCCGCCTCTCTATTTTCCCTGTTCTTTGTCCATGCCGTAAACCTGGGCTCGCGTCCAGTAGGTTCCGTCCTGCCAGTTGATGTGGTTTCCATCCGCGGCGACTGAGCCCTCAAATTTAATGCCGGAGACGTCCAGCGTGATGTGGCCGTTTCCATCGACCTGACCGGTAGCGAGGCAATCTTTAGTGTCGCCGATCTGAAGCACGCTACCCTGCTGCCGAATCGAACAGCTTTCGCCCTGCCCGGTCCATTTGCCGTCGAGGTTCGCCGGCTGACTCAGAGGGGCAGAGGGGCAGCGAATCCAGTAGGTGCCATTGGACCAGTCAATCTGGCTGCGGTCGGGCGTGAGCGCGCCGCTGACGGAGTTCCAGGCCGGCGCAACCACCAGAAACGGAGTTCGCAACTCTCCGGTCGAGGTTGATCCTTGCCCATTGTTCAGGACAAGAGAGTCGCCAGCGTTGGTGATGGTTCCATGCAGGTCCGTCCGCCCTTGCGCGCACCAGTTCCCCAGGAAATACGATTGCGCGAGGCCGGGCGGGAACTCCGCCGCCAAGAGGGCTTCGATCTTGCGTTTCGAGCCGGCGCTGTCGCCGGTTTCGCGATCCTTGCCTGCTGCTGCGGGATATTTGCCATCCGGCGGTGCGCCGCCCCACTGCCAGAAGCGCACCCAGGGAGCCTGCGCGATGAACTTGGCGAGGTCCGCATTGGGGAAGCGCTGCACGTAGGGCACGGCCCACCCGATATCCAGCCCTGAAAACGGCAGCGTCACTTTCTGTTGCTCGCCCGTTCTCTTGGCAATCACACCAGGATCTTTCATCGCTGCGATATCGAATTGCACGAGCTTGTGAATCGCGCCTTCCCGCTCCGCATAGAGGTCGAGGCCGTTGGCTTCGCCAAGTTCGGCAAGCATGATGAGCGGCTCGAGCGCGTAAAGCTGATAATGCAGCGCCATGCGGCCCCTTCCCATCTCGGCATCGAGCGATCCGTCCGGCTGAATGGCGTATACACCCATTTCATACGTCGACATGCCCCACAGAAAAGACTCCAGATCTCGGGTTGCAATTCCGGCGGCCGCCAGCGAGAGCCCGGCCCAGCACATATGATTGTTCCAGGCATCGCTGCCGGGATGTTTCCGTCCGTTATCGAAGTACTCTTTTACTCGCGCGGCGAGCTTGCCAAACCACTGCTGAATCTGCTCGTCTTGCTGTGGGGTCCCTGCACCGCTGTTGCGTACCTTCAAATAGGCGAGGACCGTTCCGCTCAGCAGCCAGTTCTGCATGTAGACGCTGTTATTCGTCGGCATCTTGTCATCCCATGCATCGGCCTTTGCGGCGGCGGCGAGGAGCGAGTAGACGCACGCGGCTGCAGGGCGGCTTCCCTGGCTGAGCCAGGCATCGGCAGCGAGCGCCGCGTATTGGCCCAGATGAGTGGGCTCTGCGGAATCTCGGTCGAAGACAGCCTGCTTTTTTTCGTCGATGATCGAGTATTTCTTGTCGATGTAAGAACCTTCCAGGCTCAGAGTCTTGCTGAAGACAGGCGGCGCTGGGCACGTCTAAGCCGTCTCGGTTGGCGCGATTCTTGTCCAGTCCCAGGGAGAGAGCAGCTGCTCGGCGAAGGCGGGAACGGCAAGCAGAACTGTGCACAACAGAGGGAGACACAAAAAAACGCGCCGGATCATGCGCTTATTGTATGGGAACGCGATTGACGCGTTAATGCGCCGCGCCTTTGCGGCTGCGTAAGGACTGCATGCCACCGTACGGCCCAGCAGAGGGCTTTCGCGGCTTGAGGATGAAATCGCGGCGGGTCGCGTACTAAACGGGATCTGGCGGCGCAGTCGCGGTCCTTACTGCGGCGTGAGCACTTCGTCGACGACGGTTTTGTTTCCGCGGTCGGCGTTGATCACCCGATGGACGGGTGCGTATCCGCTCATGGTGATGTCGATCTCGTAGTTGCCGGGGTCGACCTGCACGTCGACGGGAGAATTCTTGTCGAGCATGTGCTGGTTGATAGCGATCTGCGCGCCTTTCGGCTGGGTGTGGATGCTGACGATGGCCGCATTCTTGTCCCCTTTGCCAAACAGCTTACCCATCTTCCCGACCGTTTTGATGCTATCGGCATTGCCCAGCGGGCGAAGCGTGGGCGAGAAGTTGAACGTCTGCCCAAGCGCAAACTGCGCATTCATCGTTTCGTCGAGATATCCGGACATGCGGACTAACACGAGGTGCGAGCCTTTGTTCACGCTGACCTGCGCAGGAGTCTTCGCATTCACGGCACGGCCATCAACGTAAATGTTGGCGCCGGCGGGACTGCTCTTCACGATCAGCGTGGCCATGGGCTGCGCCAGATGGAAGATGGAATTGGCTTTAGCTCCGGATGCGATGTTCACCGCGCGGGATTCAGCCGTGTAGCCCGCTTTGCTGACGCTCACTGTATGCTGACCAGGCTGCAGATTGGTCATCGCAAACGGAGTCACCCAACTCGCGTCGGTCTGGCCGTCAACCGTAACCTGCGCTCCTTGCGGAGTCGAATCGACCGACAGGTCGCCGGTGGTGACGACGGGGGCGGCGGCCACCTTGCGGCGTCCGCCGCGCCGGTTCGACGGTGCTTCGGAAGGAGCCGTTTCGGCGGTTTCCGCCGGTTGCGCCTCTGCCGGTTGTGTGGCGACCGGAGGTGGAGCAGCTTGTTGCGGCGGCGCCGATTGTGTGACCGGCGACTCGTGCGTCTGCACGACCGGGGCAGCTTCCCGCGTGGATCCTGAATCGTCGTCATTCTGACTATGAACGTAGAGGGTGACTCCGATCCCGATGATCAAAATCAGAGCGAGCGCTCCCCCGATGGCATAAGCCATCAGCTTGGGGGGAACGGTCTTGATTTCCTTGATGGCTTTATCGGCGACCTGGCGCGGCTGGACCTTCGGTTTCTCGGGCGCCTTTTTGGCAGCGCGATACACGCTGGGCGCGACGGGCGGCGCCATGGGAGCTTCGGCCGGTGGTGGAGGCGGCGGAGGCGCGATATAGACCTCCTTCAGCGGCGGCATTTCAGAAATCTCTGAGAAGCTCGTGCCGCCCGATCCGGCCGGTGCAGCCTCTGCCATCATGGGGTCGATCGCGATCTTGGGACCCTCAGAGGCAGCGGGTTCAAATGTCTCAACCGGGGGCTCTTCCGCGACACTGGAAGACATGGTAGCCGATTGCTCCTCGACTCCCTCGATCACCAGTTCTTCCGGGTCGGCGGTCGGTTGCGGAAGTGGAGCGGAAATCAAAGGAGCGCCGACGCCAGCCGCGGCGGCATTCGCCTTGGGCGTTGCCAGACGCGAGGATGCCGGCTTCACTGAAATGTTCGGGATGGCCGGGGCGTTCACCGGTGCGCTTGCGGCAGCAGTCACCGTGGGCCTTGCGGCCGGAGGCTTTGGCGCATGCGCTGCCGGAGCCGCAACTGAGGGTTTGGCCTGAACCGCCGGTGCCGGCCTCGGAGCCGGTGTTGCGGCGGCCCTTGGGGCCGGAGTTCCACCCGGCGCAATCAACTTCGCTTGTGCGGCAGCCCGCACCTGCGGAGGAGCCATCATTCCCTTTGGCGGCTCGGCTTTCTTTGCCGCGGGCCGGTTTTCCTTGCAGTTCTCCAGGTCGTCCAGCAGACCGCGCCCGGTCTGGTAACGTTGCGCCGGATCTTTGGCCAGCGCCTTCATGATCAGGTCGCTGAGCAGAGGATGAATCTTGGCATTGAGCTGGATCGGCGGAGCCGGCATGCTTTCCAGAATTGCCTGCCGCAGCGAGTCCACATCGGCGACCTCGAAGGCCGGGCGCTCGGTGACCATCTCATAGAAGATGGCGCCGAGGCTGAACAGATTCGAGCGGCCATCCACGGCTTCGCCGCGCAGCTGTTCGGGAGACATGTAGCGCAGGATGGACGATGGCTCGCCGCCAACGTGCTGCACAAAATCACCTACGCTGGAAACACCGAAACTCAGGATCTTAACCGTGCCGTCCCATCCGCACATGATCTTCGCGGGCTCGAGGCTGCGATGGACCACGCCTTGGGAGCTGGCGTAGTCGAAGCCGCTGCCGAGTTGACGACCGATATCGAGCAAGTCCCAGATGGAGAATCCCTCGCCTCGAGCCAGCATGGTGGCGATACTATTGCCCTGCACATATTCCATGGAGGCGCAGAACTGGCCTTCGAGCTCCGATCCGCTGATGACGCGGGTGATGTTCGAATTGCTGAGACTCTTGACGCTCTCGACTTCTTTGGTCAGAGCTTCCAGCAACGCACCAGAGCTCTCGCCGAAGGCACTTAGCTGGATAGCTTTCAGAGCGATGGTCTGGCCATCGCTGTCACTGGCTTTGTAGACAGTGCTGGTCGAAGATTTCGCGATCTCACTTTGGATGTCGAACTGGCCGATTTTTGTGGACATTGCTTCGCAGCTCCAATCCATCACACGATCATCGCTATCGCCGCCACTGAGTTGTTCTGCGCGGAGATTTCGGAGATGGAGCTACCGTAAGAATAGCCGTGTTGGCACCTGCGTTCGAGTTACCAAAGTAAGCGCGAGATGGGCGTGGAAAGCCACGTGGGAAGCGCGAATCAGGCGGAGGGCACGTTCGGTCTTTGCCGGCGTCATCCCGAGCGGAGCCGTAGTTCAAGGTGGAGTGAGGGATCTGGAGTGGAGCGAATGCGGCTCAGTGAGGGTGCACTCGAGATCCCTCGCCCGCTCGCAAAAACGCGGGGCTTCGGGATGACGCCATAAGGTGATGAACAAGCTCAAGCTGAGCGGTCACGCCGTCGCGATATGCAGACGCTCAGCTACGTCCCGCAGGTAGGTGATCAGTTCCGCCGGCTCGTGCACCTGAAAGCGCACTCCCAGCATCAGCAAATGGATGGTGAGTCCTTCCAGAGAATGAGAGCCGGTCTGCAATGTGCAGGAATTTCCGTCAATCGCCTCCAGCACGCCCGCTGAAGCTGGGACGCGTGGAAGCAGCACCTCGAGGGGCGCGTGCAGAGTGATGCGCGCGCGATACGGATACGGCGCCTGCGAAAGAGACTTGGAAACGTAGGCCGCAAAATCGCCTTCCGGCGGACGCCTGGGTTTGAAGCGGGTCGAGAGCTTCAGCTTTCCTTGAATGCGATCCACACGAAAAGTACGCCAATCGTTGCGGCTGAGATCCCAGGCGACGAGATACCAGCGATATCCGGTATGCACGAGGCGGTGCGGCTCGACCATGCGTGTGCTGGGTGCGCCGCCGCGGTCCTCGTAGGTGAAGCGAATTCCCTGATAGTCGCGGCATGCGCCGGCGATCACGGACAGACGCTCGGCATCGACGGTGGGTCCGCGTCGGTCTTTTGTCAGCGGCAGAATGAAGCCATGCAGGGCCGCGACGCGAGGGCGGAGGCGCGGCGGAAGAACCTGCTCCAACTTCATCAACGCGCGGACCGAAGCCTCCTCGATGCCAGTCACCCCGCCGCTAGCAGAAGTGCGCAATCCGAGCGCGACCGCGACGGCTTCGTCATCGTCGAGCAGCAAGGGCGGAAGGTTCGCGCCGGCTCCAAGTTGATACCCACCGGCCACGCCCGAGGTGGAGTGCACGGGATAACCCAGGCTGCGGAGGCGGTCCACGTCGCGGCGCAAGGTTCGCGCGGTAATTTCAAGCCGCTCGGAGAGTTCGCCACCCGACCAGTAGCGCTGCGCCTGAAACATGGAGAGCAGTCGAAGCAGGCGAGCCGAAGTCTGCACCATGGCCTCACATTGTGGCACAAGTCTTCGCTTATTTAGGACTGTTTCTGTCCTGAATTGCTGATAGCGTTCTGGACGTCGATTCGCCGCAATGCTTGCTGAGCGGAACGCCCCGAAGGTGAAATCGCAGGAGAAAGAGAACCATGAAACTGACCGACTTCTTCCTGGCCGAACTGGAACGTGAAGCTGCCATCACGCGCCGCGCATTACAGCGCGTGCCCGAAGGGCGCAATGACTGGAAACCGCATGGCGAGTCGATGGCGCTGGGATATCTCGCCTCCCTGGTTGCCACGATGCCCTCGTGGATTGAAACCATGATCCAGCACAACGAGTTGGACTTGAAATCCTCGGCCGCAGCCAAGTTCAAACCGCGCGAGTGGCGCACACGTGCGGAGCTAACCGCGGCGCTTGACAGCGCGGTGGCGGAGGCGCGGCAGGCGCTCGCCAGCACGACCGACGATCATCTCGAGGAAAGCTGCAAGTTCATCATCGGAGGCCGCGTGGTCGACGAAAATCCGCGGCACGTGATGATCTCCGAAGATGTCTTCCGGCACATGGCGCACCATCGCGGACAACTGACCGTGTATCTCCGTTTGAACCAGGCTTGTGGGGCGGGCACTCTTGCCGGCCAGTGATCAGGGTCATTGCGAAGGCGGCGTAACTTTCCATTCATATTTTCGTTGTAAATGTTAGGTGGGATCGTATCGCCCCCGTTCCGCGCAGGGTCTGGTACGAGGCCAGTTGTGACATTTGTCATCCGGCTGCGATGACGATCTCCACTGGTACGGATCGGCGAACAAAGAAAAGATAAAAGCACTGTGACTGGCAGTGAGCCAAGCCGGCTGATGGAAATACAACCCGGCACGGTTGTCGCCGCGAAGCCGGTTCGTCTATGCTGGAGGCGCTCGGGCTTGCCTTCCCTCAATGCCCAGCGTTCCGCTCTCTCTGGAGTGCGCTCATGACGTTGACCCGATTCGTGACTAAGAATGCTTTCCGCAACAAGCGCCGCAGCACACTGACGGTGTTGAGCATCGCGTTTTCACTCCTGTTGCTGACGTTCATGATGACGCTGTGGCACGCGTTTTCACTCGAAGACGGCAGCGCGGAATCGTCAGAGCGGCTGATCGTCCGACATCGGGTATCTCTTACATTTTCACTGCCCAGCTTTTATCGGGAGAAAATCCGCTCGGTGCCGGGCGTCGTCGCCGTGGTGCCGAGTTCGTGGTTCCAGGGAGTCTATAAAGATCAGAAGCCGGAAAATTTCTTCCCGCGGTTCGCCACCGACCCCGATGAATTCTTCAAGGTCTATCGCGACTTGCAAATCCCGGAGGATCAGGTGAAGGCCTGGCAGCGCGATCGGCAGGGAGCGGTCGTTTCCGATAGCCTGGCGAAGAAATATGGCTGGAAACTGGGCGACCGAATCACGATTGTGGGAGACATCTACCCGCTCACGCTGGAACTGTACGTTCGCGGTATCTATCACGGCGATCCGGATCCCCAGTCACTGTACTTCAATACGAAATACATGGAAGAGGGCGTCTCCTGGTTCAAGGGCCAGGCGGGCACGTTCGGCATTCTGGCCGACAACCCGGCGGATGTCAGCAAGGTCGCGGGCGCGGTGGACGACATGTTCCGGAACTCGCCGCAGCCGACAAAAACCGAGAGCGAGAAAGCGTTCGGGCTGGAATTCGTCGCCATGATGGGCAACGTGAAAGTGTTCATCCTGAGCATCTGCTCGGCGGTGTTGTTCGCGACGTTGCTGGTTTCGGCAAATACGATTGCCATGTCAATTCGCGAGCGGACGCGGGAAGTGGCCGTGCTCAAGACTCTGGGATTCACCCGGCGGGGTGTGCTTGCCTTGTTCGTCAGCGAAGCGGTGGCGCTGTCGGTGGCCGGAGGAGTCATCGGGTCATTTCTGGCAAAGGCTATGGTGTTCGGATTCGAGCACGCGCCGCAGATGACGTTCTTCCCGTTAAAGATGACGCCAAGTATCTGGGTGATGTCGCTGCTGGTGTCAGGGATAGTCGGGCTGGTCAGCGCGGCGATTCCTTCGTATCACGCGTCGCAAATTGACATTGTGGACGGATTGAGACACATCGGATGAGGATTTCTTTGCGTGCTTCGCGGCTTCTCTTTGCGAGCTTTGCGTTCAGGACTTTCCGATCCCAAAGCCTGGAACGCGAAGCCCGCTGAGGACTCGCGAAGATCGCGAAGGAGTTCGAGGAAGTCGGGACGAAAACGTTATGACCCTGGGAAGTTTCATCGTGCGCAATGCGTTCCGCAACAAGCGGCGCAGCCTGTTGACCATGGTCAGCATCAGCTTCTCGCTGTTGCTGCTGACGTTGATGATCTGCATCTGGCGCTCGTTCTATGTGGATCAGGTGGCTCCGGAAGCATCGCGGCGACTGATCATCCGCGACAAGGTGTCGCTTGCGTTGTTTCTTCCCGAGTATTACCGCACGAAGATTCGCGGTGTGCCGGGAGTGACGGCGATCGTGCCGATCACCTGGTTTGGCGGCCACTACATTGACGACCGGCCGGAACATTTCTTCCCTCAGCTGGCAACCGATCCCGATGAATATCTCAAAGTCGCCTCCGACAAGATCACGCCCCCAGATCAAGTGAAAGCCTGGCAGCAGGACCGGGCCGGCGCACTGGTCGACGTCACCCTGGCCAGGAAGTATGGCTGGAAGATCGGAGACAAGATCACGCTGCAGGGGACGATTTTTCCCGTGAATCCCGAGCTGACGATCCGCGCCATCTACCACCGCGATCCGCCGCAAAACGCGCTGTATTTCCACACGAAGTATGTGGAGGAAGCGGTGCCGTGGTTCAAGGGACAAGCGGGCTGGTACAGCGCGCAGGTCGACTCGGCGGATCATGTGGCGGAAGCGTCGCGACAGATCGACGAGATGTTCCGCAATTCTCCGCGGCAGACCAAGACGGAGAGCGAGAAGGCGTTTCAGCTCGGCTTCGTCGCGTCGCTCGGCAACGTGAAGGCTTTCATTATCGGCATCTGCGGGGCGGTGGCCTTTGCCATCATGCTGGTTTCAGCCAACACGATGGCGATGTCGGTGCGGAGCCGGATCCGAGAAGTTGCACTGTTGAAGACCCTGGGCTTCACGCGGCAGCGCGTGCTTTCGATTTTCGTCAGCGAGGCGATCTCGCTGGCGCTGATCGGAGGTGGGCTTGGAATTGCGGTCGCAGTGCCCGTTATCACTGCGATGACCCACCGCTTCCTCGGGCTGGGAATTCCGCTGGACATGAAGGTGAAGGCGCCGGCTGCGGTATTGGCACTTCTGGTTTCGTTTATCTTGGGGCTGGTCAGCGGATTTATTCCGGCCTACCGCGCATCGCGAATGAATATTGTGGATGGACTGCGGCACATTGGATGACTTATGGCGATACCGATCAAATACAACATTCGCAATCTGAAGCTGCGCAAGGGACTCACGGTGATGACCGCGCTGGGCATTGCGCTCACGGTCACGACGGCGATTTTCCTGATGGCGCTGATCGCCGGACTGAATCGCGCGTTTGTCTCGAGCGGCAGCAAATTAAACGTACTTGTTTTGCGCAAGGGATCCGAGTCGGAGCTGACGGGAGGCTTCGATGCCGCGCTCTTCCCCACTCTCAAGACGCTGCCTGGCATCGCGAAAGACAGCCACGGAGAGCCAATGGCGTCTGGTGAGTGGGATGTGGTGATCGTGCTGCCTCGCAAGGATGGAACGGGCGAGGTCAATGTGACCGTGCGCGGGATGATGCCGGACGGCCTCGAAATGCGCCAACTGCCCGAGGCGCCGGGACTGCCGCCCAAGGTGAAATTAGTCGAAGGACGCTGGTTTCAGACGGGGCAACGTGAGGTCGTGGTCAGCAAGTCGATCCGTGATCGTTTTTCGCATGCCAATATCGGCGACACCATGCAGTTCGGCAAGGGACCGTGGACAGTGGTCGGTGTTTTTGACGCGGGCGGCTCGGCGTATGAATCCGAAGTCTGGGGCGATGTGAATCAGATGGCTTCGGACTTCGATCGCCAGGGTGGATATTCGTCTGTGTATTTGCGGGCGACCGATCCGATTTCGGCCGAGGCGCTGAAGAATCGCGTCAGCGACGACCAGAGGTTGAAGCTCGATGGCGTGCTGGAGAAGGACTATTACGCCAAGCAGACGAGTTCAGGCACGCCAATTAAAGTGATCGGGTTCGTGGTGGCCATCATCATGGGAATTGGTTCCATCTTCGCCGCGATGAACACGATGTATGCCGCAGTGGCGTACCGCGGGCGAGAGATTGCGACGCTGCGGGTGATGGGATTTTCGCGGCCGTCGATTCTGACTTCGTTCGTGCTCGAGTCGCTGATTCTAGCCTTGCTGGGGGCGATTGTAGGAATTGTGCTGATGCTGCCCTTTAACGGCTGGCAGACGGGCACATCGAATCAGGTGACGTTCAGCGAGGTTGTATTTGCCTTGAGCATTACGCCGGCAGTGGCGATTAATGCGATCGTCTTCGCGCTGTTCATGGGCTTTTTCGGTGGGCTGGCGCCTGCGTGGCATGCGGCGCGGCAGAATATTTTGAACGCGTTGAGAGGATAGGGCGGTGCTTCCCACTTCTCGCAAAGGCGGCGAGAAATGGGGCACCCCACTGTAGAAATATTTAGAACTAAAGACCGACATCATTCTTATGCCGATTGATACAAAACACGAGGACCTGCAAAACCTGCGCATCGATCGATCGCAGCGCGGCGATGACGGCGGAGAGCCATCAATCTGGGTGCGCCGTTACATTCTGGGATCCATAGCGATCATCGTTCTGCTTGGGCTCATTACGACTGGCTATCGCCTGCTTTCTTCCGAGATTCCCGAAGTTGAAGTCGTGCGTGCGGCGGTTCAGACGAGCAGCGGTGACGCTGCCGGATCAACCGTGCTCTCCGCAACCGGCTACATCGTGGCGCATCACACCATCAATGTGAATTCAAAAGTCACGGGCCGGCTCTCATGGATCGGCGTGGAGAAAGGCGACAAAGTGAAAGAAGGGCAGGTTCTGGTCCGGCTCGAAGACGAGGAGTTCCGCGCGGCCTATGAGCAAGCCAAAGGAGCCGTGGAAAATGCTCAGGCATATCTCGAAGAGCTGCAGCATGGTTCACGGCCGGAGGAAATTCAGCAAGCCCAGCACAATCTGGACGAAGCTCGCGCCACGCTGGTGAATGACAAGCTCACGTTAGACCGGACCAAGGAATTAGCAGCGAACGGCGTGGTTTCGCGGCAGCAACTTGACGACGCCACGGCGAAGTTCGAATCCGATCAGCAACGCGTCAACTCGCTGGACAAAGCATTTCAGCTGGCGAAGATCGGTCCGCGTCCAGAGGAACTGTTGCGCGCGCAAGGCGGGCTCACCCAGGCACAGGGGCAGCTCGACTACGCAAAGTCGCAACTGGATGCGACCGTTATCCGCGCGCCAGTGACAGGAACGATTCTCGACCGCACCGCGGAAAAAGGTGAACTGATCACCGCACAGTTCGCCAGCGCGGCGGCTGGCGGGCCGCAGGGATCAGTGGTCTCCCTGGCCGATCTCAACGATCTGCAGGTTGAACTCGACATCGCGCAGGCCGACTTCGCGCGGCTGGCGCCGAATCAGAAGGCGATTGTTACAACCGACACGTATCCTGACAAACAATATGACGGCGAGATCGCGCAGATTTCTCCGGAGGCCAACCGGCAGAAGGCCACGGTGCAAGTGAAGGTGCAGGTCCTGAATCCAGAGAAATATCCCGAGATTCAGCTGCGTCCGGAGATGAACGCGACCGTGCGGTTCCTCGCGAATGATACGCCGAAGAATTCAAAGGATCCTGTGGGCATATTCGTGCCAGCGACGGCGATCCGTGATCGCGACGGGAAGAAAATTGTTTTCCTCGCGTTTGATGGGCGAGCCGCCTCCCGCGAGATTCACATCACCAGCCAGCGCGCCGACGGAGCGCTGGTTGACGGCCTGGTCGGTGGAGAGAATGTCATCACCACTGCGCCGGCCACTTTGAAAGACGGAGACAGAGTCAAAATCAAGGGGCAATCTTAAGAGGAAAATATGAGCACAGTCGCACAAACGAACGTTGCTGCCGGCACCAAGGTCGTCCAGGTTCGCGGAGTGAGCAAGGTCTTCAAGCGGGATGCATTCGAGGTCACCGCCCTCGACGACGTTTCGATCGATATCGCGAAAGGCGAGTTTCTTGCCCTGATGGGGCCTTCGGGCTCCGGGAAAACGACGCTGCTGAACATGATTGCGGCGATCGACCGTCCGACCAAGGGTGAACTGCTTGTACAGGGGCAGGATATTTTCCGCTTCAGCGACGGGCAGATTGCGCGCTGGCGCAATGAACATATCGGATATGTGTTTCAGACGTTCAACCTGATTCCGGTGCTCACCGCGTTCGAGAATGTCGAATTACCGCTGCTGTTGACGAAGCTCAGCTCACAGCAGCGCCGCGATCACGTGATGACGGCCCTGAAACTGGTCGGGCTGGAAGACCGCGTGCATCACCTGCCGAAACAGCTTTCCGGTGGGCAGGAGCAGCGTGTCGCCATTGCCCGTGCCATCGTCAGCGATCCGACGCTTCTGCTGGCGGACGAACCTACCGGTGATCTTGATAGTCACTCGGCAACGGAAGTGCTGGAAATCCTGAAGCGGCTGAATGAAGACTTCCAGAAGACGATCGTGATGGTGACGCACGATCCGCACGCGGCGTCGTATGCGCACGTGACCCGGCATCTGGAAAAAGGAATGCTGTTGCCGCCAGCATGATTGACCTGAAAACACAACAACCGAGAACCCCGTCGTTACTCGCGTGTTCTCGGTCGTTTTGTTATTTCGGGATCTAAGCGACGCCGCGCATGAAAGCCTCTGCATCGGCTCGCGCCGTTGAAGAAGGCGAATCCGCGACCCAGCGCCAGGCCCGGCGGCCATTGGCGACCACGGCCTCGGCTTCGCCATAATCGACAAGACGGTTCAGCACAGTCGTTACCGACGCGGTCGGATCCTTGTGGCGGGAGAGCAATTCCGGCATCTTCGCCTGGAAATAATCGCAGATATCGCGCGAGTTCAGCGCCCGTCCGGCTTCCATCAGAATCATGCGGCATGCTTTGGTGAAGCCCGGTTGCCGCCCGCTGTTCTTGCGGTCGACCAGTTCCAGAAGTTCTTCGTTGAGGACGCCGTCTCCGAAAAGATTAGCCAGACCGGAAATGGTCTGCTTCACGGTGCCGATCCGTTTCATGATCTCTGAGCGCTGCTGCAAAAGCTGGCGCAGCTCTTCGTGCGCCTGCCGGACCACTTCCTGCACATGGCCAACATCGTAGCGCTCCGTTGGCCTAAGCGAACCGTTTGTTCTGTGCCCGTTTTCCATGCTTCCCCCAATTACGAATATGTTAACGAAGCGCGATGCAGGGCAGCGCCGTCGATTGTTGATACGGGTGAGCGCAACTCTTTCCATAGAACAGTACGCATCCCCAAGACGTCTGGTTCCAGGAATCTGCGAGCCGCTGTGGCCCACCCCACCTGTTACGGGATTAGACGTGAAGATTGAAGTTTGGTTAACAAAAAATTGAGGAAGGCCGCCTGTTTATCCAGCCGATGTCACTAGGATGTCACTGGGGTGTCACTGCTGCTGTCAATGCTGCCGTTATTGAAGAAAGACGACCAGCAGCCTTCCATCGGAGTGATAGCCGTCGCCGGTGGCGTTCTTGGCGTTCTGCACGGGGTTGGGCGGAAGATAGTAGCTCAAAGTCTTCGCCTTGTTTGCATTTTGCAGGCTGCTGCCGATGTTGTCGCGCTCGCCATCGACGGCGGGATCGATTTTGTGAGTCACGTTATTGTTGCGCTTGTCTTTGGCAAATCCAATATCGTGGGTGCCGGCACCTACCCAGACTTCCTGCCCACCCCAGGTAAATGGCGCTTTCCAGATGCGGAAATGATGGCGGCTGGCGACCATGGCGATTGGCTCGGCCATCTCGTAGCCGAAATCCTGCTTGCGCCCGAACAGATAAAGCGTGCTCATCGGCATCGCCAGATAATCCTTGCTGTCATAGGTCTGCATCACCGCGTTGATTAGTGCCTTGCGATTGTCGGTATCGGCTACGTGCCAGGTGGCGGCGTCGAGGGCGGACTGAACATCCTTCTGCGCACCAATAATGACAAAATTGACCATGTCTCCCTGATTGTTGAACTGGTCGTTGACGCGGCGGGGAAGGCTGTCGAGACTGCGGCGCAAATCCGCATCCAGAGGCGCGCTGGAAATATTCAAAGCAGGAACCGTGGCGGTGGTTTCGGTTTCGTTAGCGGCGCCCGAAGGTACTGCGTTAGATGCGGTAGGCGCGGATTTGCCCATCCCGAATTGTCCAGACATGAACACCTGCGCCGCACCGGCAAGCTGAGACTTGAGCTGCGCACCGCGTGTCTGCTGGGTGGCGGCGGTGGCGGCTGCAGCTGTGGCTGAGCTCTTTTGGACGGTCACTGAAAATCCGCCCTGACAGGTTGCGGTACCAGAAAAATTCATTCCCAGAGAAAGATGAGAAGCTTCCTGAATCTGCAAGCTGCCGCTCCGCCCGATCAGAATCGGCGATGCTCCCTGGGCATGAAGGCGCGCGATCAGGGCGCCAGGGGCGGCGCTGGGCAGAGGCAGATTGGTGGGTTGTCCAGCAACAACACCGGTTATGCCGGCGGGATCGCATGCCGATGCGCCGGCATTCGCTGGCGACGAGACGGCCGAAATTTGGACTACATCACCCGGCAGAAGGTCGAGTCCCGTATCGGTCCACGGCTGAGCGGTCGAGACTTGAAACTGAAGTGGAGCGTTCATAGTCGACTGTGCCGACAGCAGCACCGAGCACAGCAGAACCACGGCGGAATAGATTCCTGATCGAAACATTCCTGATCGAGAGATTCCTGGAAACATGGGTCACTTCCTGGCATGGTAGCAATAATTATCTTCTAATGATCCCCCCTTCTGGCAAGGGCATGGTGTCATAACCGAGGTTGACGCTAAACTCCCGCCGCGAGATTCCGATGGTAACCATTACGGAGTTTGCATTTGTCCACCGCAGCCAAACCTGCCATCGCCGCAAGAACGCTTCGCGTCCTGCTGGTGGGAAATAAGGAGGAAGACTTCTTTCTGATCCACGAAATTCTGGAGAGACATCGGAGCGCGCTCGCGGCCGAACTGGAACATGCCAGTTCGCTCGAAGAGGCGAGAGCGATGCTGCAGGCTGGCCCATTCGACCTGGTCCTGTTCGAGCACACGATCGGGAAAGCGGAGGCGGTTGGGCTGCTCTCCGAATTTCAGCGCGCTGGAATTTCTCTGCCGTTCATTCTTCTGACTGAAGATGCGGATGAAAATATCGTAGTGGAAATGATCGCATCCGATACGTGGAACTGCGTGGCCCGCTCCGAACTTGATGGCGCTACTCTGGTGCGCACGATGCGCAATACACTGGCTATGCACTCGGCGCAGCAGGGGCAGTACAGCGCGGAAGAGTCTTTGCGCAAATTGTCACGGGCCGTGGAGCAGTCCGCTGACACTGTCTTCATTACGGACCGCAGTGGGGTGATCGAATATGTGAATCCGGCGTTCGAAGCGCTGACCGGCTACACGCGGGAGGAAGCCTGCGGGCAAACTGCCAGGATCCTCAAGTCGGGCGAGCAGAGTGCGGAAATGTATCAGGACCTTTGGCGGACGATCCTCTCGGGAAACGTCTTCCGTGGAATTCTGGTGAACCGCAAGAAGAATGGCGATCTCTACTATGTGGAAGAGAGCATCTGCCCGGTGCGCGACGCGCAGGGAGAGATTACGCATTTCATTTCCAATGGGCGTGATCTGACCGAACGCATGCGGCTCGAGGGCCAGCTGGTGCAGGCGCAGAAAATGGATGCCATTGGCCGGCTCGCCGGGGGCGTCGCGCACGACTTCAACAATCTGCTGACCATCATCACCAGCTATTCGGAGTTGGCGCTGGATTCGGTGCCGGAGCACAGTCCTTTGCAAATCAAGCTGCAGGAGATTCTCTCGGCTGCGCGGCGGGCTGCCGAACTCACGCGGCAGTTGCTGGCCTTCAGCCGCAAGCAGCCACAAGCCCTGCGGGTAACGGAACTGAATCCGGTGATTCAGGATATTGCGAAAACCCTGCCGCGGCTAATCGGGGAAGATATCGAATTCACATTCGTACCCGGCGCGAGTCTGGGCCGGGTGCGGATCGATCCGGTGCAGATCGAACAGATTCTGATGAATCTAGCCGCGAACGCGCGGGACGCGATGCCGCAAGGCGGCCACTTGCGGATCGAAACTTCCGATGCTCTGCTCGATTCCGACTATATTCATACCAAGGCTGCGGTCATCTCGCCCGGACGCTACGCGCAGATCACGGTGACCGACGACGGCGCGGGCATTCCTCAGGAAGACTTGCCTCACATCTTCGAACCCTTCTACACGACTAAACCTCAGGGAAAGGGAACGGGGCTGGGTCTTGCGACTGTTTATGGAATTGTTAAACAAAACAAGGGATTCGTTTGGGTGTACAGCGAACTCGGATGCGGCACGGTGTTCAAGATTTACTTGCCATGCGCTGTGGAGAAAAATCGCCCGACCGAATGCGGGGCTGACCTTTCCCATGGCCTGGCTCGGGGAAGCGAGACGGTTCTGCTGGTCGAAGACGAGGAGGCAGTGCGGCGAGCAATGGTGGAATTTCTACGTCTGCAAGGCTACAACGTAATCGAGGCCAGGGATGGTCTTGACGCTCTCGATCAGGCCCGAGATCATGAAGGGAACATCGATTTGCTGGTCACCGACGTCGTGATGCCAAACATGAGCGGCGGCGAACTGGCCAAAGAACTGGCTCATCTGCGGCCCGGAATCAGATTCCTGTTTGTCTCCGGATACGCCGGCAAGACCGTGCTCGATCACCGGGTGGTCGACGTGGAAAACAATTTTCTGCAAAAACCCTACACGCTGAAGCAGCTTTCGGCAAAAATCCGGGCAGCGCTGACTCATTCTGCGGCTCCGGGGCGTTCTTTTCCCTTGGCGCGGCCTGCGCGGAACAACGCCTAGGTATAATGACTGGCGGTTCCGACTGGCTCAATGCTCCCAGGCGCAAGCGGCGCGTTGTTTCTGCTCCCTCTTATTCGTCCCGGCGCGGCCTTCGCCCTTATCTTCCTTTTCATTCTTTGCGGGTCGATTGTCTATTCCGTCCTGCAGATTGTGGCCGCTCGACGATATCTCTCAGTCAGGCCGCCCGTTCTCAGGTCCGCCGAACCGATCAGTATTCTCAAACCGCTGGCCGGGCTTGACCTCGATCTTGAGTCCAACCTGCGAACGTTCTTCGAGCAGGACTACGAACGCTTTGAACTTCTGTTCGCGGTGCGGAATGAAAGCGATCCCGCCGTCGAGGTCGTGCGGCGGTTGCAGAACGAATTCACTCAAATCCCCTCGCGATTGATCCTGACGGGAGAACCGCCATATCCAAATGCAAAAGTCTTCAGCCTGGCGCACATGCTGGCAGCGGCGGCGAACGATCTGGTGGTGATGAGCGACAGTGACATTCGCGTCACGCCGCAATTGCTGCACACCATCGCGGCTGAATTCCAGGATCCACCTCTTGGAGTCGCGACCTGCCCTTACCGCGCAGTCCCGGGTGCGAGTTTCTGGTCGCGGCTCGAAGCTACTGGAATGAACACCGACTTCTGGGGAAGCGCTCTGGTCGCGCGCATGCTCGAAGGCATGCGCTTCGCCGTCGGCCCGACGATTGCAGCGCGGAAGAAAGTCGTGCAGGCAATCGGCGGAATCGAGAGGTTGAACGATTATCTCGCCGAAGACTTCGTTCTTGGGAAGTTCGCGGCCGAAGCCGGACACGGCGTCCTGCTTTCTTCCTATGTGATCGAGCACCACATCGGCAGTGCGACATTCACCGAGAACGTTGCTCATCGTGTGCGATGGAATCGCAGCACGCGCCGTTCGCGGCCCGCGGGTTATGTTGGACAACTGTTCACGATGCCCTTGCCGCTGGCGCTTCTGGTCTGTGCGTTTTCCCCAAGCTGGTGGCCGGTGCTGCCAATTGCGTCGTTTATTCGTGCCCTATCGGCTTATACGGTTTCTGCGCGAGTGTTGAAGGCGAGAATTAACTGGCTGCTGTTGCCGATCGAAGACGTTTTGGGATTTATCTTCTGGATCGCGGGTTTCGTGGGCAATACGATTTCCTGGCGAGGGAGGCGTTACCGGCTTTATGCGGACGGACGGTTTGAGTTGATTCCGCCGGATGGTGGGTAATCGAATCTCCCCCCCTTGTCTTCGCAAAGACGCGAAGACAAGGGTCAACCCCGATCGAGTCAACTGACACGAATCAATCTTCCGTCTTTCAGTTCAAACCGATCGCCGCGCCAGGTCACGGTATGACCAGTGAAGCTCGCCATCCAGACCACTGCTGCGATCAGGTCGCGCAGCGGCAGCAGCCAAAGTCGTTCCACAGAATCTTCGTCCTGCACAACGGATCGACAGAATACCAAGGCCACGACCGTGCGCAGCAGCAGCATTCCCGCCAGCAAAGCCCAGGACCACGCCGCACCCCGGGCCGCGAGCACGGCGAGCAATGCCCACATGGTTCCAAATGTTGAGACGAGGCCGATGTAACCACCCCGCCGCGCGTCCCGCACACCGCGCGCCCAGCGCAACTGATGAGATAGAAATCCGCCAAGACTGTAAGCGGGGAGATGTGTTTCGACCACGACATCAGACAGCACAACTTTTTTCCCCAACCCGGCAATACGGCGGCCGAGTTCGTAGTCGTCGGCGAGAAAGTCGACAAACGCTTTGAAGCCGCCGAGGCGCTCGAGATCCACACGGCGGAGGGCCAATGTGGAGCCCAGCGAAAATCGCAAGCCGCTCTCCAGCCTCTCGGCGACCAGCACTCCCGCGCAAAAGTCCGTGCTGATGCCGAGTGCCTCAAGTTGCGAACCCAATGTAGGCTGCGCCACGCCACGATAGAGGCAAGTGACCATTCCGATCCTCTCATCAGCTAAAGGGGCGACGACGCGCTTCAGATAATCCGGCTCTACTCGGATATCGCTGTCATTGACAACTAGAACTGGATACCGGGCCACCGCCGCCATCTGTTCGAGATTGCTAACCTTCACGTTGCTGCCCAAAATCTGCGGACAGATGACTAATTGAATCCGGCGATCGGGAAAATCCCTCCTGAGCTGCTCCACGCTGGCCACGGCGGGATCTTCGGGGTCACTCACCCCGAAAATAATCTCGTAATCGGGGTAATCCTGCTGGCAATGGCTGCGAAAGCTCTCGTCAATTTCGGGATCGGTCCCCTTGAGCGGCTTGAGAATCGAAACCGGCGGGGAGGCTCCCAGGGTGCCCCCTTTTGCGGTCGCCTTGCTGCGGCGCGCGAACATGGCTGCGGCCCATAAGCACATGAGGTAATAAGCAAAGCTGGAGAAGCAACCGAGGACTGCAATGACTTCAAGAAACCTGGCGATGTAGATCATGAGCGGAGGCCATCGACGGCAAATGTCAAAGTCGACGAAGGGGCAAACAGCAGTTTACTCGTAACGCAGCGACTCGATGGGATCCAGATTCGCCGCTTTCCACGCAGGATAGATACCGAAAACCAGCCCCACCCCAGCCGCCGAACTGAAACCGAATGACACCCAGAACATGGACATATGAGCCGGTAAGGAGGGCCAGACCATCGGAATCAACCACACCACAAATGCTCCAGCGAGAATGCCAATGATGCCGCCCACTGCCGTCAGGATGATCGCCTCCAGTGTGAACTGCAGCAGGATATCGTTGCGGTGCGCGCCGATTGCTTTGCGGACCCCGATCTCGCGTGTTCGTTCCGTCACGCTCACCAGCATGATGTTCATTACTCCGACGCCCCCTACAATCAATCCCACGCTGGAAATCGCGAACATCCCAATGAATAGTCCACTGGTGATCTGGTTCCAAACCTCCGTAACAGACTCGGTAGTGAACGTCGCGAAATTGTCCGGTTTGTCGAAAGCCACTTTTCGACGGCGTCGCAGTACCTCCCGGATCTCGTCGATGGCTTTGGGTATGTCATCGTGAGATGTGGCTTTCACGACGATCCAGTATTGCTTTAACTCGGGGTGCAACTTTTTGAGGGTGCGCAGCGGGAAAAAGACCCGATTGTTGATCGGGTCTTTTCCCCCGCTGAAAAGCGACCGGATGCTGCCCAGTGTACCGATGACCTGAAACAACTGTCCGTCGACGGAAACCTCTTTACCTAACGGGTCCTGGTTGCCGAACAACTCCTGGTTGGTATCACTGCAGAGAATCACAACGGGAGTGCGATGCTCGTCGTCGAATTCACTGAACCATCTGCCACTGGCCAGCGGGAGATCCTCGACGTCAATCATGGAAGCTGTGTTGCCCTCAAGGATTGTGTTCGTAGCCTTGCGGCCCTGATATTTGATGGTGTAAGTGCCGCCGACATCCGGGCGAAATAAACGAAGAGCGGCCGACACGGATCTGACGTGCGGCAGGTCTTGCAGGGCTTCCGCATCCTCCATCGTCAGTTCCTTGCGCATCCGCATCTCTTCTGACATTCGTCCGAAGATCATGGGATCCACATGAAACACGAAAATGACGTTGGATCCCACGGTAGCGAAGCGATCGCGAACGTTGTCGTCGAGCCCGCGTCCGATCGATGAAACTCCGATGACGGCGGCGACGCCAATCACGATGCCCAGCACAGTCAACCCAGAGCGCATCTTGTTGGTGCGGATGGTATCCACCGCCATCTGGACGATTTCGCCGAACTCGCTTTTGCGCATCATGACGAGTAGGCACGCCCTCGCGCATGACTAATGGAGGTTCAACGAGTCAGGCTGGCTCTGGGGCTATTCGTAACGCAGCGACTCGATCGGGTCCAGGTTCGCTGCTTTCCAAGCAGGATAGATGCCAAAAATCAGCCCCACGGCTGCCGACGCGGTGAATCCGAATCCAGTCCAAAAGGTCGACATGCGGGCCGGCAGCGACGGCCAGATCGCCGGGATCACCCAGACCACAACCGCGCCTAGAAGAATCCCGAAAATGCCGCCAATGGCGGTCAGGATAACCGCTTCCAGAGTGAACTGCAGCAGAATATCCTTGCGGCGCGCCCCGATGGCTTTGCGCACTCCGATTTCGCGCGTACGCTCGGTCACGCTCACCAGCATGATGTTCATCACGCCGACGCCACCCACGATCAGGCCGACGCTCGAGATGGCGAACATCCCGATAAACAGCATGCCGGTCAACTGATTCCAAACGTCGTTAATCGAGTCGGCGGTGAACACGGCAAAATTATCGGGCTTGTCGGGAGCGACTTTCCGGCGGCGGCGCAGAAGTTCTCGTACCTCGTCGATCGTTTTGGGAACATCATCGTGCGAGGTAGCTTTGATGCTGATCCAGTGCTGCTTCAGTTCCGGATGCAGCTTGCGCAGCGTGCTCAACGGGAAATAGGCCTTGTTGTCTTCCGGATTTTTCCCGCCGCCGAAAACAGATTTCACCGGCATGGCGGTTCCGATCACCGTAAAGAGCTGGCCTTCAATGTTTACTTCTTTACCCAGCGGATCTTCGGTGCCGAACAGTTCGTCCGCCGTTTCTGCGCCCAGCAGAACCACGGGCGAGCGGTGCTCTTCATCAACTTCGCTGAACCAGCGTCCACTGGCGATCTGGAGATCGAAGACATCCTTGGCCGACGCCTGATCGCCTTCGAGAATCGTCTCCTTCGCCTTCTTGTCCCGGTACTTCACGGCAAACGATCCCACGCCGAGTTCGGGCCGGAAATAGCGCAGGCCTGCGGTGACAGCCTTTACATGCGGTAGCTCAGCGATTGCCAATGCATCTTCGTAAGTGAGTTCCTTCCGCGTGCGCATTTCTTCGGTGGGACGGCCAAACGTGAACGGCTCGATATGAAACGCGAAGATGACGTTCGATCCGATACTGGCAACGATGGACTGGACGTTGTCGTTCAATCCGCGGCCGATCGAGGACACGCTGATCACCACCGCGACGCCAATCACGATGCCCAGCACGGTCAGCGACGATCGCAGCTTGTTGCTGCGGATCGTATCCCGCGCCATGCGCAAGATTTCGCCGAATTCGGATTTAAGAGCCATTCGAATTTTGTAATTGTGTAATTTTGTAATTTTGTAATTTGAACCCGCAAAAACTTCCGGATGTGGCTGGTCAAATTACCAAATTACCCGATTACCAAATTACAAATGCCTTACATCTCAAACCGCAATGCCGCGATCGGATCCAGCTTCGCGGCTCTCTGCGCCGGCCAGACTCCAGCGACTATGCCTACGCTGGAAGAAACAATCAAACCGGCCGCTATTGCCCAGACTGGCAGCGTCGAAGGCATCCCAATCAGAGCAGTCGTGCCCTTAGCTACGGCGACCCCGAACAATACTCCCAGCACACCGCCTACTAATGCCAGAATTACGGACTCGACCAAGAACTGCACCAGCACGTCGTCGCGGCGTGCTCCCATCGCCTTGCGGATGCCGATCTCCCGCGTGCGCTCGGTGACCGCGACGAGCATGATATTCATGATGACGATTCCGCCGACCACCAGCGCGATGCAGGCCACTCCAATCGTCGCCATAAAGAATGTGTTGCTGAAGTCTTTCCAGATGCTGAGCAGGCTTTCGTTGGTCTCGATATCGAAGCTGTCGTCCGCCCCGGGACGATCATGCCGATGCGCCCGCAACGCGACGCGGGTCTCATCCATCGCCTCACTCAACGCGGCGCCGGCGCTGCTTGCCTTTCCCGAGATGCGCACGCTGTCGTTATGCGCGCCATATTGTTTCAGGTAGCTCGTGATCGGAATCATCACGTAATTGTCGAGACTCTGGCCCAGCGTCTTGCCCTTTTTCTTCCCGACGCCGATGACCTGATACATCCATCCATCGAGCTTGATCTCGCGCCCGATCGGATCGACCCCCGGCATCAGATGTTCGACGATGTCCGCCCCGACCACGACAACGGCAGAGCGGTTCTCCATATCGGATTCTGTGAGCATGCGGCCGGCGCTGAGGTCGGTATCGTAGATCGGCGCCATAGATGGCGTGATGCCCTGCACCGTCGTGTCGCTGATCGACTGTTCGGCGTACTTCACGTGGCCACTGCTGTTGCGCAAGGCCGCTCCGACATAATCGCAGTGCTTGCAGGCGGCGAGCACGGCGCGATAGTCGTCCATGTCGAAGTTCTTGCGCTTCTCCGCAGCCAGGAACTTTTCGACGTTGAGTTGCACGGGCGACATTTTCGAGGCGATGAAGACATCAGCGCCGAGATTGAAGACTTTGCTGGCGACGTATCCGTCGATGCCTGCGACAAAAGTCACCACGGCGATAACGGCAGCCACGCCGATCACGATCGCCAGCGTGGAGAGCACCGAGCGCAGCTTGTTCGCCCACAACGACTGCAGGGCCACGCGAATAGCTTCGAGATAATTCATGAGTCGCTCTGGCTTATTGTGGGCGGTCGGTTCCAGGGACCGGAAGCCCGCGCCCAGCACATAAGTTTAACAGTTTAGCGATGATTGCTGGCAGTCAACGAGAGAACTGCGTACGAAGTGGCTGCGTCATTCATAAAGAGTGCGGTCTCTGGGCTAATGTGATTCGCTTTGCTCTTGTTCAGAGAATAGGCGGGCCAGCTACCCTCCGTCTTGTCCTGATTCGCAATGAGCCATGCCAACCCGCGTTTCAGATTCGCGTTGTCGGGTGACATACTCGTCTGCTGAAGGACGAAGGTAATCAGCCCTGTCGCGTATCCATCACTGGAGGTTTCCTGGGCCGTTCCGTCCGCGCGCTTCCAGCCACCCGCCAGCGAGGACAGGCTCCAGCCACCGTCAGGCTGCTGCTTTTCCCGAAGCTCGTCCACGATGGCCTTCTGCCGATCTGGTTGGAGCATTCCCGGCAGTTTTGCGCTGGCCCACAGGAGAAGCGCACGATTCATGCTCGTCTGGTCGGCAAATTCGCGGTTGAGGTACTCGCGCAGGAGCCTGACGTTAGTTTGGATTTCGGCCGTTTCGCGGTAGTTTCCCGGTGCGATGCCAACCGCGATGGCGGCCAGCGCGGCTCCGAAGTAGTCCGAATCGTCGGCTTCCCAGGGCTCGTTGTTAAAGCGCAGCCAGAGCCATGGGCCTTTCTGCTTGCCGGCAGTTTGCTGTTCCGCCCACATGTTTTCAAACGCCATACGCGTGTCGTTGCTGAGGTGGCCGGTTTGCGCATCGCGGCTGGAAAGAATCAGTGCGTTGAGAACGGATTCCGTTCCGCGCGACTCAACCGACTTGTACGGCCCACGGTCCGCATCCTTGTAGAACGGCTCAACTTCCTTCCAAAGACGCACGCGCTTCGTGACGTTGTCGAGCAGCCGTTGTTGGTTCGGAGACGCGGCTTGCTCGGCAAGAACCGTTCGGAGGGCGGAACGCGAAAGCGCATACGGAACAGCGGTGTGGCACGACACACAGAATGTTTCATGATCCCGCTGGGCCCTGGGCCATTCCATCCACCACGATATTCGGCGGTCTAAGTAGGCGGCCGCGGCCTTTGGATTCCAGGAGTTCGCCGTGTTCGCATTCGAGTTATCGGGATGAGCCGGCGCGTCTTCTGAACTGTTGGCCCGAGCTGCCGTTTCCGTGCGCCAACCGGCGGCGAACATTCCCAGCACCAGGCAAGCCACCAAACTGCACGTCAGTCGCATCGCGCTGTTCATGAAGACTCCTTCGACGAACCAGTTGGAACCCCATTGTCTTGTGCGCGTGATTATAGCCTCAAGCAAAGCGGCATAAATAGCGACATTCGCCGTGCTACCATTCTTTTGCCACTCCGGCCGAGGTGCCATATGCGACGGTTGTTGCTGGCGGGGATTCTATGCTGCCTGACTCTAACTGCGCTTGCAAAAGAGGTCACCGTTCACGGATTTGTCACTGAGGTCAGCTCTCCTACGACTTTTGTAATCGACGACTATAAGGTGACTCGCGACAATACTCTGACTCTCGAACTCAGCGGCTCCGAAGGTTTCCAACCGTCGAGTTTCCGAGCCGAAGAGATTCGCGTGGGGACCGAACTGGAAGTCAAAGGGGAGTATGACGAGCAGTCTGGAGAACTGAAAGCCAAATCGGTCAAGGTCTTCCTCGAAGACACCCAGAAGCTAAAGCGCAGGGCTTTGTTGGAGCAGATCCCGGTTCTCACGAAGAGCGGGTCAGGATGGGAGGGTGAGATTCGCGCTGACGGCGGGAGAATTCGGGTGTTGCCAATAACTCTGGTTACGGTCAAGCTGAATGGAACGGAGCGCAACCAGCAAAAGGGCGCGGCCTCAGATGAGCCGTCACCCCTAACGTCACTCGACGTACTCAACTTGGACACCTTTGTGCGATACGAGGGAACCCGCGCGGCGAACGGCCAAATCGAGGCTACGAAGGTTGAGTTTGAGCATGGGGAACTGGAGCCCGGCGAAGCAAAGATGTGGAAGAAGCTTCAGCCAGAGGTGAAGAATCCCGACTATGCGAGCTTCGTTCCCGGCACCTTCAGGATGCCGGGTTGCGTTTATGGATTTTGCGAGCAGGAGATCGTTCCAAGTAAAGAGGCGCAGGACTACATCGCACGGGTCGGAGAAAGCCTCATTCCAGCCCACCAGAAGGAACTCTCGGCAGACGATCCCCTGAAGATTCCATTCCAGTTTTTCTTGGTGAAGTCGAAGAGCTTTAATGCGGTGGCGTATCCGAATGGAGTCGTGCTGGTCCATTCGGGAGTTTTCGATATCCTGCAGAATGAAGCGCAGCTCGCGTTTGTACTCGCGCACGAAATTTCTCATGCCGTCGAGAAACACGCCTGGGAGGCTTCTCACTACCACAGGAAAGAGTTGCTGGCACTTCGAGCAGGTGGAGCTTTCATACCATATGCCGGCTTAGCCAGCGGTCTGGCTGCCGACGCCATTAAAAATCAGTACGCCCGATCTCTGGAAAACCAGGCCGACCGCGTTGGGCTGCAATGGATGCTCGCTGCTGGATATGACATTCGGGAAGCACCGGCATCGTGGAAGGCGCTGTCTATTAAGAAAGGAGATGGGCCGATCAATCCCTTCTGGAGCAGTCATGACAACAAAACGACCCGGCGCTCCTATTTGATGGCGGAGATAAAAAACAACTACTCCGACGTGGACTTTTCCAAGCTGAAAAGGGATAGCGAAGAATTCCACCGCGTCGCTCAAACCGTGCAGGAGTTCGAGACCAAGAAGAAGACAAGCAAGGCGAAATGAAGTCAACTATGCCATCGGCTTTCGGAATTCATCCCATATAATGATCAGGTAGGCAGCCGGACCGGACGGCCGCCCCGCCCATTTTGATAATCCCGGTAAGTTATTCCAGAGCGCGTCGGAAGCGCTCGCGAAATCAAGGCCGTGGTTATGAGAATGGGTGGGGAGGAAAGTCCGAACTCCGCAGAGCAGTGTGCCGGATAACGTCCGGGAGGGTGGTCCATCCTTTCGCGGTTTTTGCGAAAGGGTGGGAGACTCGACGGAAAGTGCCACAGAAAACATACCGCCCCGCCCATTCGGCAAGTCCCAGGTACTACAGGGCGAATTGCGGAATGGGCGGGGTAAGGGTGAAAAGGTGCGGTAAGAGCGCACCGCCGCGGCAGTAATGCCGCGGGCAGGGCAAACCCCACACGGAGCAAGACCAAATAGGGAGGGAGTGCCGGCTCGGCGCGTTTGACCTCCGGGTAGGTCGCTAGAGCAGCGCAGTAATGCGCGGCCCAGAGGAATGGTCGTCCCGTCGCAAGACGGACAGAATTCGGCTTATATGGTCCGGCTGCCTAAGTCATTTACAATTAATGACTTACAATGATCTTGAGTGTTTGGTGTCCATCAAACGAGAATAGAATTCTATGTCCGAGTCTCCGGACGCTCTACCTCTGCCGTTCACCCACATTACTGATCCTTCCTTGGCTCGGCCTGAAATGGAGCGCGACGTTCTCCGTTGGGGTAGATTCCGCCCCTGAGGGCTGAGATCTGGCAGGGGGAATTGCATCTAGCCCCAGCGCCAGCTCCCTCAACAAAAGACAATCTGAATCTAAGAAATCCCGATCAAATCAGTCCACGGTGAGAGTGGCAGGATTACTGGTTAGCCCGACGTCCTCGCACGCCTGCAAGGAGTCAGCGCTAAAAGCGGCTTGATGATGCCCAGTGACGATGAGTTGTTGCGTGGCGACTGACATTCCAACAGCCGTTCGTCTCTGCAAACACATCGGAATCCATCCTAATTTTATGTCTTCGGTGCGCGATCAGTGTGCCTCACAAAGACTGATTTGCAATCGCGAACTTCGTTCGCTTTCCAAGGCGAGAACTCCAAATACACACTCGAGGACGTCCATTGGGACGAGGGCACGGCATTGGTGTCGGCAGTAAGACGCGCGTTGCAGGTGCCCAACGTTGCGGTCAGAGCAGCTGCATTTGGCCAGTGCTACTTGTATATTTCCGCCGAACTGGCGTACACCCCAGGAACAGTTATATCTGACTGTCCTCCCGTGACAAGCACCGACCCGTCGTTCAGTCGCGTTGCCGTGTGAAGGAAGCGTGCGGCTCGCATGGGGCCTGTAGGCGTGAACTGGTTGATCGAAGGATCGAATACTTCGGCACTTGAGAAGCTGCCGGGCGCGTAGTAGGAGAATCCCCCGGCCACAAGCACAGTACCATCATTCAGCAATGTGGCGGTGTGCTCAGCGCGCGCTGTACCCATAGATCCAGTCCGTGAAAAAGATCGTGTTGTTGGATCGTAAAGCTCTGTATCCTGTACCGGATTTCCATTAAAACCTCCCGTCAGTAATACCTGGCCGCTATTTAGCAAGGCGGCTACGTGCGCGTACCTGAACTGGGTCATTGCACCGGTGGCCGTAAAGGTTCCGGTGGCGGGATTGAACAGTTCGGCATCGTTGAGCGGGAAAGCATCCCAGACATCTTCGTCGTCACGGCCTCCGGCAATCAGCACTGTCCCGTCGTGCAGCAAGGTCGCAGTGCATCCCCATCGACCTCCCACTATCAAATCGCCAGTGGCAGTGAACGACCCGGTAGCGGGATCGAATAGTTCCGCGACGTTGCCCACGGTCCCGCCTGCCACGAGCACTTTGCCGTTGGCGAGCAGCGTCGCGGTGTGCTCAGTTCGGCGGTTGCTCATTGCGCCGACGGCCGTGAAGGTTCCGGTAGCGGGGTCAAATAGCTCCGCTGTGGAGAGATCGTCCGGGTTGTCCGCGCCGGAGAGATCGCCCAAATTGGGAGATCCACCTGTGATGAGCACTTGGCCGTTAGCGAGCAAGGTGGCCGTGTGCGAAAAGCGCGTCGTGGTCATAACTCCGGTGGGCGTAAAGGTTCCCGTAGCGGGATCGAATAATTCCGCTGTCGCGAGAACTTCAGAATTGTTGTATCCACCTGCAATGAGGACTTTTCCATTTTGCAGTAACGTTGCCGTGTGCCCCGCGCGCTCTGTTCCCATGTCTCCAGTCGCATGAAATCCGTGCGCGGTCGGATTGGTTGCGACCTCGATCGAGTTTGAACTACCTGTGATTGTGGGCGTGCGGGTATCGGTCGCCGTGATCGTCTGGCTGCCGGCGTTCTCCAGCGTTACTGAAAAGTTCTTTGTGCCATTTGCCAGAGTCGAGTCTTCTGAGAGCACCGCCTGGACGTCACTGCTCGTAAGATGCACGGTACCGGAATAACCCGGCACCGTCTTGTTTGAGGCGTCGAGCGCGAGTACGGTGATCATCAAGGGCATGCCCACCGAAGCCGTGCCAGGGGCCGTGACAGTGAAGTGAGTGGTGACCTGTGAGCTGGCTTTGTCTCCTCCGCTGTTCGCGCCGCATGCAGCCAAAACCAGCGTCACGCCCGTTAGCAGAATAGCCCTCAAGAGGCGGTTGCAGCCTATCACCCGCATATTTACCTCGCTCCATTTCGAGGCGCAATACTTTCACCGCCGCTGCGCCCTTGTCACTGACCGTGCCAGTCCAAGTCAGTCCCGACCTTTGTCGCCCCATGCGGGTTCCTTGGGAAGCCGAACGACCCCGTGGATCGGCTGCGCTCCGAAATGATTTGTTGCTTGCGATGGGCCGCTCGGGAGATCCGTAAACACCAGCGTGATGTTTGAAATCTCCAGGTTTGGGCCGCCCCCGAGGCAGACCTGTAGCGGTACTGGACCGGTAAAGGGAGATCCTCCATTTCCCGTTACATCCGTCATTCCGTTCACCTCCAGAACCCAGGTGTAGGTAGGGTAGGGTGTGATGCCAGTCGGGCAATCGGTTTGAGGCGGGTTCCAAACTAGTGTCGCGTCCTTCATCGTTATGTGGTGCGTGTGCTGGTGCCGGGAGTCGGTGGTGATCCCAGAACCGGCTCCTAAATCGGAGAACTCCATCGTCAGAGATGCCGAAAAATCTGCTCTTCCGTGCGGTCGCAGGTTCAAGGACCACGGGCCGCGAAGTTCCCACGGACCGGCTGTCGGGTTGGCTGATAGTGGATAGTCATTGATCACGCCACTGTAGTGTGTGCGTGGCAAATCTTGCGCCGACGTGTCTACAGCTGCCGCCAAAATCATTCCTGTCGCAATGCATACTGCCCAAAACGTCTTACGGTTCATAAAAGCCTCCAGGTTCTGAGAGTTATCGCGTTCGCCGAACGCCGCTGGGGCGGCACCGCTCTCGCCCGCCTAGGCGCGCCGACCCAGGGATGGCATTTCGGTAGTCCCGCTCCATGAGTGGGCAAAATAGGCGAACCGTTCGTTCCGGTAAAGCAGCAATGCGCGGATTGCGGATTTGCCGTCGAATACCGTCCTTTGCAGTGCCTCTATCATGGGTTACAATCGCGTCACCTAGCTCGCGCAGGCTAAGCCAACCCGGAGAACCTCAATGGGTCAACTGAGTCCCGGCACCCAAACATCCGAGAGGCCCCCCGAACACCGCCTTGATTCCTGGAAAGAGATCGCCACCTACCTCGGCCGCGATATCACCACGGTCCAGCGCTGGGAAAAGCGCGAGGCTATGCCGGTCCATCGCCACCTGCACGACAAGGGCGGCTCGGTCTACGCGGTACCGAGCGAACTCGAAGCATGGCTTGAAAGCCGAAGACTCCGTCTGCAACGGGACCAACTGCTACCCGAATCGGAGGCGAGCAGCTCTCCGCAGCCCAGGCGTTCGCGTGAGTCTAATTCGCGCATGGGGTTGTGGGTTGCTGTATCGGGTGTTGTCGTCATTGCAGTGCTTGCCACCGCTTACGTCATGTCCCGCGACCGCATCGGCCATGCCACGCAGCCGAAGATCCGGTCACTCGCGGTGCTGCCTCTGAAGAATATGTCCGGTGATCCCGGCGAGGAGTATCTCGCCGACGGCATGACCGATGCGCTGATTGGACGCCTCGCAGGAATCCATAGTCTGCGTGTCATTTCTCGGACGTCGGTGATGCGATTCAAGAACCCACAAATTTCGGTCCCGCAGATCGCAAGAGAACTCGGCGTCGACGCGATTGTGGAAGGATCGATCACGCGTGACGGGAATCGCATTCGCGTCACCGCGCAACTGATTCGAGGGGCAACCGATGAGCACTTCTGGTCTGAAGCTTACGACCGCGACCTACGCGACGTTCTTGCTCTCGAGAGCGATGTAGCGCAGTCCATAGCGCAAAAAATCGAAGTCACTGTGACTGGCGAAGAGCACTCCAGGCTGATCGCGGCGCGTAACACTTCTCCTGAAGTGTATGAGAACTATCTCAAAGGACGGCTAGCAAGAAGCAACACCAAAGCTGAAGTCGAGCGGAGTATTGCGTACTATCAAGACGCGATAAATAACGATCCAACGTTTGCACCAGCTTATGTTGGGCTAGCGGTCGCGTATGGGAAGCTCGGTGGAGGTTTCATGGGCGTTCCGCCGTCCGAAGTCCGACCGAAAGTGATCAGCGCAGCCCAGAAGGCCCTGGAACTGGATCCGGAGCTTGCCGATGCTCATGTATTGTTGGCGGACATCTACCAAAAGCGCTGGCAGTGGGCTGACGCTGAGGCGGAATACAAACGCGCCCTGGAGCTGAACCCCAACGACAGCGCCGCGCATCTGGGATACGCAAGTTGGCTCATGTGCCAAGGACGAATGGATGAAGCGCTTTCCTGGTCCCGGCGTGCCCGTGAGCTTGACCCGCTCGGAGTAACCGGCGTTACCACCGGCTTGATACTGTTTAATGCGCGACGCTTCGATGAGGCCATTCGAGAGCTGCGCAGCGTGCTTGCGATCCATCCTGACCAGGCAAGCGCTCTCTGGCTTCTTGGATTTACGCTCGTTGCCAATCATCAACCGGAGGAAGCCATTCCCCTGCTGGAAAAGGCCGCGACCGGGTCGGCGGGGAGCCCAGGCGTGATTGGGGGCTTGGTTCGGGCATACGCCGAGGCCGGCCGCCGAGCGGATGCGGTCCGTTGGCTCAATGAATTAAAGCGTCGGCAGAAGGCGAGCTATGTTCCTGCTGCGGCCTTCGTGGATGCTTACCTAGCGCTCGGCGAACGCGACCAGGCATTTGTCTGGTTGGGGCGAGCTTATGGAGAGCAGGCCAACTTTCTGCAGTGGCTGAAGGTGCATCCCTTTTTTGATGCCGTGCGCGACGATCCACGATTTAAAGATCTGCTTCACAACGTCGGGCTAGACCAGAGTGGCACCGCGATTTAGATCGTTACGGGATAGCAGATCATGACAAGGCGCGGGTGAACGCAAAGCGATCTGTTACTTCCTCTGCGGCGTTGAATTGAAAAAGGGTAGGAGAAACGGCCTTGAACAGGGCCCTGCCAATCCTCCTCGCGTTGACATTCGCGCTCTGCGGAATGGTCTGTGCACAGCTTCCTAATGGCACTATTGCTGGGCGCATTACCGACCAGAGCGGCGCGGCTATTCCTGGCGCAACTGTTACCGTTACGAACAAAAAAACCGGTGTGAAGCGCGACCTCGTTGTCTCGGAAGCAGCGGACTTCAGTGCCTCTGCCTTACTCCCGGGGACCTATGAGGTGACCGCCGATGCCAAGGGATTTAAACACCTCGCGCAGGAAATCATTGTCGAAACCGGTAGCATCACTTCTATCACCATAACCATGGAGGTCGGCCCTGCATCTGAGCAGCTCACGGTGCAGGCAGCGGTCCCGCAGATCAGCTACGAGTCTCATGAGATCAGCGGCATCGTAACACCTTCCCAGGTCGAAGCGGTGCCACTCAACGGGCGCAACTACCTGGAGTTAGCTAAGCTTGAGCCCGGGGCGCAACAGCCAACGAGAGCGAGCAACAATCGAACTCTTGTACCGCTGCTGGGCGCTCCGGCAGGACAGAACGGTCGTGCGACGCGCGTCACCGTGGATGGCGGCAACGTGATGGAGATTGGAAATGGCGGAACCGCGATGGGTTTTTCGCAAGAAGTCGTGCAGGAGTTTCAGGTCGCAACTGCGAACTTTGATTTGAGCACCGCTGCAACAGCCAGCGGAGTCGTGAACGTCGCCACTCGTTCCGGCAGCAATCAATTCCATGGTTCCACCTTCATCTTCTTTCGCGACCACCACCTCTCTGCTTACCCGGGATTGAGCCGAGATCCATCTGATCCGGATCCTTTCTTTCAGCGCCAGCAGTTTGGCTTGGCTCTTGGCGGCCCTATTCGAAAAGATCGTGCCTTTTTCTTCGGCACGTTCGAACGCAACGATCAGCGCGGCGTTATCGCCACCGACTTGGTCACACCGGATTTTGCTCCTCTGAGCCGCATCGTTCCTAGTCCCACTTACGTAGATCAGCTCACCTACCGGACTGACTTCCAAGTAAGCAGCAAAGAATTTCTGTTCGTCAGGTACTCGCACGAGGGCAGCTTCTCTTTCGCCCCCACAACCGTCAATGGCGTCGTTACTGCTACCTATCCTTCCGCGTGGGACCGTCAGTCTGCTTGGGCGGATCAGAGCATTCTCGGACTCACCTCGCAATTGAGCGCCCACAAAGCAAATGATCTTCGCTTTTCCTACTTTTTCGTCAGTGCCGCGGATCAGGCGCCGCAACCTTCGGATTGTTTCGAATGCTTGGGACTCGGTGCGCCTTCCATCACTGTTCGGCCCGACCTCTTCATCGGAACCTCCAATACCGACACGGTTCTTGGCCGCCGGTATCAACTGACGGAGCTTTTCACGTGGCAGAAACGCACCCACCGAATCCAGTTAGGTGGCGATTGGGAGACCGCACGAGGAGGCCGGACCGACATCACAAACCAACCGGTCTCTATGACTTTGTTCTCTCCCCAGAGCGTGCGCGTTTTCAACTCCCAAGAGCCCCCCAATCTCCAAATCCCACTGCCGACGACCTTTCTAACCTTGGCGGATATCCTGCAGTTACCATTGCAGAATTTCACCGTTGGCATCGGTGATCCTGGCGTGCCACAAGCTGGGTTTGGAGACGCGCGAGTCGCCCCGTTCGTTCACCTTTTTTCGCAGGACACGTGGCACTTGCGCCCGCGCTTCGTCCTCAACTATGGCCTTGGCTGGACCTACGACGCCCCCCTTAACTACGACCTCCACAAACCGGCGTATCTCGCGCCTGTTCTCGGCGCCTCGGGCCTCGCTCCAACGCACAAAAACTGGAAAGAGTTTTCTCCGTCATTGGGGTTTGCTTGGAACCTAAGAGCGAACGGGAAGACAGTCATCCGTGGCGGCGTGGGAGTTTATTACGACGCCCAGACGCCGTTCGGCATCGCCGACCCTGAGAGGGTTTCGCTCGGTCCGCGTGGAGTCGGCCGTGGATCGTATTTCAGCGGCGGTATCCGCGACCCAAACACTGGCACGTTGCTTAACTTTTCTAACCCAAGTACATTCACCGGAGCTTCTTTACTGCAGATTCTGCCTACTATTCGCGCGAATCTCACGCAGTTTCGCGGTGACCCCGACAACCGGGACTTTTCCGTCACCAACATCGAAATGGATAAACAGGGCTCGGTTGATGCAGCAGACTTCCCCAGCGTCTCAGCGACTCACTTCAGCCTCGGCGTCCAGCGCGAGTTCGCCCGCGACCTAGTCATCAGCGGTGATTTCGTGCTCCGGAAGTTCCGCCACGTCGGTACTTCGCCGGGTGTCTTCGATGTCAATCATTTCTCCAGCGCAGTCGGTCCGGTGCTTCCACTTTGTACTGACGCGCAGCGCATCGATCCCACGGCCCCGTGCTCGCTTGGCCCCATCTTCGTAAATTCCGGCATTGGCAGCGCAAGGTACGAAGGTCTCCTTCTGCGCGTCGACAAGCGATTCTCCCGCAATTTTCAGTTTCTCGTCTCCTACGCTTATTCCAGCAATGTCGGCAATAATTTCTCCAACGGGTTTAACGAGGAGAATCCTCTCGGTAACCAAGGCCCACTTGACCGCGACTTCCGCCACATTCTAAATCTGTCCGGAGTCTCCTTATTCCCCAAGCGCTTTCAGTTGGGACTCGTAATGACCTACGTCAGCAAACCTCCATTCTCCGCTTTCCTCGGTGGCTTGGATCTCAATGGCGATGGAACCAGCGGCGATCTGCTTCCGGGCACTAGCGTAAACGAGTTCAATCGCGGTCTGGGAAAATCAGATCTGCAGCGCCTCGTCGCACAGTTCAACGCAGGCTACGCCGGCAAGCGCGACCCTAACGGTGTGATCATCCCGGCTATCCTATTGCCACCGCAGTTTGCGCTCGGGGACTCCTTCTTGACTCAGGATCTCCGTCTGAGCCGGGATTTCGCCATCGCGGACCGCTGGCGGCTGTCCCTGATTGGGGAGGCGTTTAATGCATTTAACATTGCCAACCTTTCTGGCAGAAGCGGCGATCTACTGGGCCCAGGTTTTGGTCAGCCCACCAGTCGAATCACCCAAGTGTTCGGTTCGGGTGGACCGCGGTCGTTTCAACTGGCCGCACGTGTAAGTTTCTGACCTACCCAGACGGCAACAACATTGGCGACCCATTGCTGCCAACATCGCTAGAACCGGATTAGGATGGATCAGCGGGTGGACGCAGGGATCGAGGCTAGTTTGTCCGAAGCGCACGTTCATCCATCACTTCCCGTGAGGGTAGTTCTGGGAAGGGCTGATTTGCCGCCGATGTGCCCGAAATCGGACCGCGAGCGATTTTGCCTGAGTCAGTGTCGGTCAGACAAAAACATCTACTTTTAGTTTATTCGGCTAACCTTGCTCGAGATCGCCATCGATCACAAACACCTGGGCGCAGAGATCGGCATGATCAGCATCCTGCACACCTGGGGACAGAACCTGCTTCTGCATCCCCACATTCACTGCGCCATTCCTGCCGGTGGACTCTCGCCCGATCACCGTTGCTGGATCCACCCACGCTATGCTTTCTTCTTACCCGTCAAGGTCCTTAGCCGCGTCTTTCGCGGCAAGTTCCTCGCTGGCCTCAAACGTCTGCACCGCCGCAACAAGCTGTGTTGCAACGGTCCCGCCGCCGCGCTGGCCGACCCGCAGCAGTTTGCGAAACTTATGCGCCGCCTGCACCGCCACGATTGGGTCGTCTATGCCAAGCCCGCCTCCGGTGGTCCCATGCAGGTGTTACGGTATCTGGGCCGCTACACCCATCGCGTGGCGATTTCCAATCATCGCTTGTTGGCCTTCAACCAGGAGCGCGTTACTTTTCGTTGGAAGGATAACGCCCACCGCGGCAAGCAAGGCACAATGACGCTTGCCGCCACCGAGTTCCTGCGTCGTTTCTTTCTGCATGTGCTCCCCAGAGGATTCGTGCGCATCCGTCACTTCGGGTTTCTCGCCAATCGCTTTCGTGCTTCCCGCTTGGCTCTATCCCGACAACTGTTGTCCAGCAGTTCCTCCACGCTGGTCGAAGCTCGAACCTGCAAAGCTTCGGCGGAGAGTTCTTTTGTCTGGCATTGCCCACGCTGCGGCGCGACGATGATCGTGGTTCAGAGATTTACCGCTGCGGAATTATCCACATGCGCTTACTTCGATTCTTCGTAGCCTGTCCACCACTGGCGGCCCAGGGATGTGCTCCCGCACGCCGGCGCACTCGTGTGCCCGCCACCTCGCCACCGTCTCTCCGCCCACTCTCCGGATACGCTCTGGCTTATCTTCACCACCATTCCGACAATCCTGGCGGCGTCCCCACCACGCTTCGCTGCTCTCCCCACGCCCCGTTCAGATCCACGCTGCCATTCAAATCCCATAGCGCACCGCGTCCGCCGCAAACGCCAGCGGCTTCCTCCTAGTCTCCTTATCGAAAACGCCTCGGTTCGACACCCCACTCCACCCCAACAGTCTGCCCCGAGGCGTTTCCGATCAAGGCTAGCGACAAACCGTCCATGACCTATCGAATGAGGTTATCCAAATATTGGCAACTTCTATTTTGACTTACAATTACTCGCCAGGAGGAGCCTTGGGAGACAAGCGTTGGAGGGCACTACTATTGTTCGCCGCAATCTCAGTAACCCAGAACGGTTTTTCACTACGAGCCGAGCAGCAAGCAGTGCTTGTCGACAACATCGGCACCTATGGGCGAAGGATCTCGACCAAGTCACCTGTTGCGCAGAAATATTTTGATCAGGGACTGCGCCTCGTCTATGGGTATTACTTCCCGGAAGCGATTGCCTCATTCAGGGAGGCGCAGCACTATGACCCGGACCACCCGATGATCGATTGGGGCCTGGCCCTGGCCATGGGTCCCAACCCTAACAGCCGCAAGAATGGTTTTCCGGATGATCCACACAGTGACGGCAAAAGAGCCATCGCCAGCGCTCGCTCTCATCTTGCTCGAGCGACTCCGGCTGAAAGCGCGCTGATCGAAGCTCTCTCCGTGCGTTACGACACCGAACAATACCCGGATCCTTCCGTTCGCGACGAAAGGTTCATTGCGGCCACCAAATCGGTGCTAGACCGCTTCCCGGACGACATGGAGGCACAGTTTCTGTTTGCGGATGCAGTGATGATACGCGGCGCGTGGAACTACTGGCGGCGCGATGGCTCGCCACTTCCTGGGATCAGCGATGCCGCCGCCGCCCTCGACCACATTCTCTCCATCGATCCCAATCATCCCGGAGCGGTTCATCTATACGTGCACCTGTTCGAGGCTTCTGCAGAGCCGGAACGTGCATTGCCGCATGCCGACCGTCTCGAATCGACCATGCCCAAGGCCGGGCACATGGTACACATGCCTTCGCACATTTATATCCGCGTCGGGCAATATGAAAAGGCTATCGCCAGCAACGAACGCTCCGTCGCTGCCGACCGCTTCTTTTTGTCGCAGTGGGGCAACCTGCCGCTGCCGCAAGAGGGTACTTATCACCTTTCGGCCGAGACGCATGCTCCGCACGCGCTGGACGTGCTGCGTTACGCAGCCATGCTCGAGGGAAATTACGCCCACGCGTTTCGGGCAGCTCAAGACATGACCGGCGGCCACAGCGTGATGGCGGGGAATCCGAGGCAGCAGCGCCTCCCGCCAACTTGGATCGTGCACAAGGCTTTTGGAAAATGGCAGGCGCTCCTCGCGGAACCTGCCCCGCCTGCGGACCGCTTATACCTGAATGCGGCATGGCGTTTCGTCCGAGGCAGCGCACTCGCTGGACTTGGCGAGTTCGAGAAAGCTGAAAGCGAACTGCAAGCCCTCAACGCGGTCGCGCGCGATCCCGCGCTGATGGATGTCCTCTCCGGAGCAAACTCGGCACCTTCGCTTGTCGCTATGCTCATCAGCGCACTCACCGCTGAAATTGCGATGCGGCGCGAGCGTTACGCGGAAGCCGTTGCGGCCTTTGAACAAGCCGTCAGAGCACAGGACGCTTTGAATTTCAACGAGCCTCCCGATTGGTCGCAATCCATGCGCCTTTATCTGGGTGCCGCACTGCTGAAGGCGGGCCGTTCAAAAGATGCCGAAGCCGTCTATCGCGAAGAGCTCCGCGATCTCCACGAAAATGGCTGGGCTTTGTTCGGTTTGTGGCAGAGTGTAACGGCCCAGGGACGGATCGCGGAAGCTCAGGAGATTCGCCAAAGATTTGAACGGGCATGGAAGAATTCCGATGTTGTCCTAAGCGCGTCCATTTTCTGAATAAGGGGTTACGTCCTTGGCCGTTCAATTACTCTGCCAGGCCTGATCCCGACCAAACCGTCACCGCAGTTGTGACGCCGGTGTGACGCAAAACCTGCCATCACTACCAATGTTGACAACATTGACACTCCACGGCGACGGGTCTCAAATAACTTCTCTGTTTGCAATGCAGGCCGGCGAATTCAAATTGCAGGTCCGGCTGCTACAATTAATTCGCTCAACAAATTGTCCGCTGCCGCAAGCTTTCATTTTCTTCTTTCAAGGAGATACCGCATGTCCGCACCCAGCCGCCGGCCTGAGATTCGGCGACGCCGTACCCGCAAAGATAAGATCTCGCAGCTGCGCAAGCGCCTCGCCGCTGCCAAAACCGACGCCGACCGCAGCCGTTTGACTGCCAAGCTGCATAAGCTGTCGATCCTGTCTCCGGGCCAGCCGCTGGTGAAGTAACTTTCTGTTGACGTTGCGATCGCCTATCCCACCCTGTCGCAAAAGGCGCGACAAGGGTAGGGCAACCGTGGGGTTCACAGCCTGAAGACTTGTTCTCAGTCTGCGGCTTGCTGCTGACTGGGCCCCCGCCCTCCGTCCAGTGCGACCTGACGGTACACATCGAGCACGCGCCGCACGGAAATCTCCCAGGAGAAGCACTGCGCCTGCCGATAGCCGCGCTCTTTCATGCGCTCCCGCAATGCCTGATCCATCAACACACGGTGCAGCGCGCGCATGATCTCGAAAACGTTCTCAGGATTGACCAGCACCGCCGCGTTTCCCACCACTTCCGGCAGCGACGAGACGTTAGAAGTGACCACGGGCGTGCCGTGCACCATGGCTTCGAGCGGAGGCAGCCCGAACCCTTCGTACAGAGACGGAAACACGAAGATTTTTGCTACGTCGTAGAAGATGCGCAGCACCTCGATCGGGATGAATCCGAGAAAGCGGACATCGTTCTGCACGCCGCTGCGGATCACAGTGCGCCGCAGATCGGGATTGCCGGAAAGATCGTCTCCAATGATGATCAGCTTGAGATCGGGATAAGCCTGCTCTTTTTCCAGCTCGGTTTTCAGCGCGGAAAATGCCTCGATCATGCGGGCGACGTTCTTGTGCGGGCTGATGCGGCCCGCATAGAGCAGGAATGGGTACGTCACCTGATAGCGTTGGGCGATGAGCTCGCGATCGGCAGCGGTGGCGTGTCCGCGCAGGAAGCGTTCGTCGATGGCGTTGTAGACGACCTCGATGCGGCTGGCCGGAATCTCGAAGAATTTTTCAATTTCGTTGCGAGTAAAATTTGACACGGCAAAAATGCGCGCTGCTCCGCTCAAGGCGCGCCTGGTGAGCTGGAATTTTGCCAGTTCCCAGATTCCGCTGCGTGGCCGCGACATGTGCTCCAGCATGTCGTGTGCGGTGATGACGTATGGGCAAGGAATGCCGCGGGGCGTGGAAAACAGGTTGGGAACATGAACCAGGTCGCAGTCCAAGCGAGTAAGTGCGCTGCGAAACTCCAGAAATCCTTTGATCGAGCGTTCCGGTGCGACCAACGGAATGTTTTTGAAATTCGCCGGCAGCGGCCCGATCTCCTGCATCTTGGCGGGAGGCCCGACCAGAAAATAACTGCTCTCCTGATCGAGGCGGCCGAGCGTGCGAACGACGTTGCGGATGTAGGTGCCGACACCGAACTCGGTCATCCGCCGGATGTCGATCGCGATCTTCACGGATGCGATTTAATCACAGAGGACACGGAGGAACACAGAGGAATTCACGAGGCCTACGTTTGTCGGCGGGAGCTGCGAATTACCAGGACGACGACCACCGCAACAGAACCACACCCACCAGCAGGTGCTTCAGATTGATCCAATAGCTAACAGGATGTCGAGCCGAGCGTAGATTCGGATGACCTTCGCACTCGTCTACGCTCTGACTTCCGCCTGCGCCTTCGCGCGCCGCTCCGCATAGAGTGGGAACGCTTCGCACAACTCAAGCACTTGCTTGCGGACTTTCGCCAGCACACTAGCATCAGTGCGATGCAGCAGCGATTCGGCGATCCAGTGGCCGATCTGGCGCATCTCGGGTTCCTTCATGCCACGCGTGGTCAGCGCGGGCGTTCCGATGCGGATGCCGCTTGGCTTTAGCGGCGGATTGGTGTCAAATGGAATCGCGTTCTTGTTCACCGTGATTCCGGCCTCGCCGAGCGCTTTTTCAGCTTCGCTACCCAGCATGCCTTTCGAGAAAACGTCGACCAGCATCAGGTGCGTGTCGGTCCCGCCGGAAATAACCCGGAAGCCCTCGTCGGCTAAGCTCTGCGCCAAAACCTTTGCGTTCGATACGATCTGCCGCGCGTAGTCGCGGAACTCGGGCTGCATGGCCTCATGGAAGCAGACAGCCTTGGCTGCCATGATGTGCACCAGCGGGCCGCCTTGCATCCCGGGGAAGACGACTTTGTCGATCGCCTGCGCAAACTCGGTTTTCGAGAGAATCATTCCCGAGCGCGGACCGCGCAGAGTTTTGTGCGTGGTCGAAGTAACGATATGCGCATGCGGCACCGGCGACGGGTGGGCTCCGCCTGCGACCAGCCCGGCAAAATGCGCCATGTCGACAAGGTAGAGGGCGCCGACTCTGTCGGCGATCTGGCGCATACGCGCGAAGTCGATGATCCGCGGATACGCGCTGCCGCCCCCGATGATCAGCTTTGGGCGCTCCTGCTCCGCCAGTTTCTCGAGCGCGTCATAATCAATGGTTTCTGTTTCTTTGGTGACGCCGTAGGGAATGATCTTGTACGTTTTGCCGGAAAAATTCAGATGATGCCCGTGCGTGAGGTGTCCGCCGTGGGCGAGGTTCAGGCCGAGAATTGTGTCGCCAGGCTGCAAGACCGCTGCATAGGCTTCCATATTAGCCTGAGAACCAGCGTGCGGCTGCACATTCGCGTGCTCGGCGCCGAATAGCTGCTTGGCGCGATCGCGGGCAAGATTCTCGACCACATCAGTGAACTCGCATCCGCCGTAATAGCGCTTGCCGGGATATCCCTCGGCATACTTGTTTGTGAACACCGAGCCGGCAGCCTCGAGCACGGCCTCGCTGACAAAATTCTCGGAGGCGATTAGCTCCAGGCCCTCATGCTGGCGGCGAATCTCGTTGTCGATCGAAGCGGCGATCTGCGGATCGGTTTCGTAGAGCGGGCGGTACATCCCTGAATTTTTCATGGCGTTTTCCTGATCTCGTATACGTGCGGGCCGTGCAACTTCCGCTTGCTCATTCTACTGGCTGCAAAACCAATTCACCACACAGGTATAGAGACACTATGAGACAAATCGTTCTGGCCGTCTCTGTACCCCGTGCCTCTGTGGTGAATATTCTTCAAAACGCAGTCCGCAGAAACGATGCCAGGTGCCAGCCATCGATATATTGAAACGGCGTCTCGCCGGTCGTGTAGTGGCCGCATGGCAGAACAGTAACCTTGTGATCCAGATTGTGCCGCGCGAATTCCCCGACAATCTCGCGCGAGAACTCAGGCAAAAAGGTCAAATCGTACTTCGCATAGACGATCAGCGACCTTTTCGGCCAGCGGGCAAACTGCTCGAAAAAAGACATCGGGCTGATCGCGAGCCACACTCTGCGCAACTCCTCGAGATCGATCTGCTGTTCGATGCCCTGCCGGATGTGCCGCGTCGATTGCCCGTGCCAGACGACATCGGCGAAATACGTTGAAGCGTGATTGAAGGCCGCCACGCGAATCCGCGAATCATGCGCCGCCGCAATAAAAGCCAGACACGAGCCCAGGCTCGTGCCCACAATGCCGAGGTTCGAATATCCCTGCTGTTCGAGCCAGTCAAGGCAGCAGCGAATGTCGACCACACCCTGCCGCACCGCATCGAGCGTACGCCCGATGTTCGCCGAGACGGCATAGTCGGCGCGCTTGATCTCCGCAGGCATGCGGATATCGTGATAGGGCATGCTGAGCCGCAATACGGCGATGCCCAGAAGATTGAATACGCGGCAGAGAGCGACGTACGAAATCGCGTCCGAGTTCCAGTGCGGCAGCAGCACTACGGCGCGTCGTCCACGAACCGGAAACCAGCACGCATTTACAAGATTATTTTCCGCGTACGGAGTTCTTACCGGAGACGTGAACCGAAGGAACTCAGCGTGAGTCCCACGCACTTTCGCTTCCAGCCGCGGATCTGGGACCTGCCGTGTGGAGAAGACCTGGACTTCGCGGGTCTCCAGCCGGAAATCTTTGGGCGGAGCGTACGAATAAAATTCGTCGCTCGCCGCCAGAATCCGCCGGTTGTAGTCGAGGAAAAACTTTTCCGGATTCGCGATCGCGCCGGGCGCATACCCGTTCCGACATGGCCAGTCGCGTGCCCATTCGACTCCCCACTCCAGCGGACGCACGACACGATTGTTGTCCACCGATGTGAGCCGGTGCTCCCAGTCGTACATCCACTGTGCATAGCGAGAGGGCATAGGAAACCCTTTAGTGTAGCAAGCGGGCAACGGGCTTTTGCCCTGTCCGCAGTCAACGGTAGCAGTTGACATTTGGCAGTTGGCAATTGAGGTTGGTTGGGAGCCCTAACTCCCTCACGTAGCCCCAAGAATAAGGCGCTATTTGACATGTAGCTACAATAGTAGCTACAATAAATACTGAACTCGGGAGACAACCGGTTCACGCTGCAGAGCCAACAACACGGCACGATCTGGGCCGTCGCGGCAAGTAGGAAAAAGGGTGGCCGAAGGCCATGGCTTTACGCTCTTCGCGGGGATTTCAGACACCCCGGCTCCTTAATGGAGGGAAACTGGGGAGGGCGAGCGAAGCAAACTCAGCAAGGCCCAAGCTGTCTGAACGCTGCGAAAAAGGAGGGCTTGCAAGCTCACTTTGAAAGGTGTGCTTTGCCCATGCCCAGACCATTTGATGGCCGACCCTCCATTCTTCGCTTCGAGTGGGACGAACGAAAGAACCGCTCCAACATCCAGAAGCATGGCTTTGACTTTGCGGACGCGGAGGAGATGTTTCAGGGAGTTCTCCTAGTGCGTCCCGATACTCGGGAGCATTACGGCGAAGAGCGATGGATTGCTGTCGGGATGATCGGCAGCCGGATTGCGGCCGTGAGTTTTGCCGAGCGGCGAAACAACGTGCTTCGTATCATCTCCCTCAGAAAGGCGGATCATGAAGAACGGAAGGAATACGAAAAAGCCCTCCAGAACGGACTGGAAGCGTATTGATGCGATGCGTGACGAAGACATTGACTATTCTGACATCCCGCCGCTCGGTCCTGAGTTCTTCAAGAACGCAATCTGGTGGCCTGGTCCGAAGGAGCAGATTACGCTCCGTCTCGATCCCGACGTGCTGAAGTTTTTCCGCAAACAAGGCCGCGGATATCAGACGAGCATTAACGCAGTGCTACGCAAATATGTGGAAGCCCAGGAACAGAAGCCGGGAAAACGGTAGGTAATTTTCCCAGGTCTCGCAAAATCGGCGAGACCTGGGGCACCCAAGAGCTTCAGCTCGGATACCTTCGCGGCACGCGCTTGGAAATATTGCAGAGGATCTCGTATGGCGTGCTGTTGGCCAGTTCAGCGTGCTCGAGCGCATCAACGCTGAGACCGTCCACGGCGCCGAGCAAGATGACTTCATCACCGACGGCCACGCCGGGAATGCCGGTCACATCCACCAACGTCAAATCCATCGAAATGCTGCCCACGATCGGCGCGTAGTGATCGCGCACGATCACGCGGCCGCGATTCGAGAGCTGGCGATTGAACCCGTCGGCATATCCCACAGGAAGCACAGCCACATGCGCCGGCGCTTTCGTCACATACGTCGCGTTGTATCCGAGCGCATGATTCGCTTCGAAGTCCCGCAGGGAGAGAATCCGGGTCTTCCAGGTAAGGATTGGCTTGACGGACAGACGCAACGTGCGGCCGCTCACTTCGCGCCCTGCCCGCTGGAACGGCAGATAGTAGCCGTAGAGCGCAACTCCGGGGCGCACCATGGTGCTCCACGTTTCTTTGCGCGAAATGACCGCTCCGGTATTGGCCATGTGAATGAAGGCTGGCTGCAGGCCGGCTTCGCGCACCATCCGTTGCGCGGTCTCGAAATTCCGCTGCTGCTCGGCGACCGAGGGCGCGTCCATGATTTCTGAAGACGCCAGATGAGTGGAGAGTCCTTCCAGCACGAGATGCCTGGCGGATCTTAGCGCATCGAGGACTCGCGGAAGTTGGTCGACCGCCGCACCCAGGCGGCCCATGCCAGTGTCGACTTTGAGATGGACCGCGTGCTGCGCCGCTCCCAAGGAAGCCGACGCTCTTTCGAGAGACTCAATGTGCCACGGCTCCCATACCGTGGGAGTGAGTTGCAAACGGACGATCTCGGTTTCCTCGCCGCGCCAGAAACCGGTCATCAGAAGAATGTTGGACTTTACACCGGCTTCGCGCAGCGGGATCGCCTCGTCAAGCGACGTGACTCCCAGCCAGCGGGCGCCTTCGGCCTCGAGTGCACGAGAGCACTCGACCGCACCATGACCGTAGGCGTCAGCCTTGACGACCGCGCAGATAGTCACACCCATTCCGACGTGTTTCTGAACCGTTCTGAAATTTTGCCGCAGAGTTGCGAGCGAAACATCGGCCCAGGTGGGGCGCGTTGCCGCGCGGCTCAGGATTTCTGCTGTGGTGGCCACTGCTCGGATTATATCGAGAGCTGCTGGTACTCCGAGGTTACGGCGGGGCTACTCCTGGGCATTGTGGAAGCTCGCTGAGGACATCGGTTCCCATGTCTCGCAGAGGCGGCGAGACATGGGGCACCCCACAGCTTTTCGGCTAGTTTGCCGCGAGAATAAAGTTGACCGTGATTCTCGTCTCGACTTCGATGGCCTCGCCATTCAGAACATACGGCCGATACCGCCATTGGCTCACGGCATCGATCGCAGCGGGAACCAGCAGGGGATGACCCGAGATCAGCTGCAAATGCTCGATCCTGCCTTCCCTGCTGATGATCGCGGCCAACTCTACCGGCCCTTGAATGTGTGCGCCTCTGGCCAGCGGCGGATACGAAGGCTGCACCTTATGGATCAGCATGCCTTCCAGAATGGTGGAAGTGCGAAACAGGGGCTTCGTTGGTACAGGAGCGGCTGGCATCACCGGCCGCGTGCCGGGTATTGGCATGGGCAGTTCCGATCCGGTGGGCAGGAAGTTCTCGTTGGTTGAACTGCCAATCCATTCGGTGGGTGCCTGCACAGAACCCGTGTCATTGGGAATCCCGTGCTGTATTCTCGTCGGCTCCATGAGCCTTCCGTTGTACGGAATAATCTGAACACTCGAACTGTGACTCCCCTGCGTTCGTGGCGCAGATCCCGGATCTCGTCTCCCCACGCTGATCGGCGTGGAAACGGTTCGTGCCAGCGGCATGCCGATCGTCTGCAACAGTGAAAACAGCAGTAGCGCTCCGATCACTACTGCCTGCAATCCAAACGAAGTGAGCGTCATCCAACCGCGACGCGCGCGGTGGGACCAGGACGTCTCGATCAAACTGTCGGCAAACATGGTGTCCTCCTAGCGTCAAATCCGTTTGCCGATAAAGACACCGAATTCGCCCGAGCCGGCACTCCTTTGCAAAAGAAAAAAGGCCGCGTTTTCACGCGGCCGGATGGAACTTTGCGGACACTCGCGGTGTCCAGTTGCGGTTATTGTTTGGGCTCGCTCGGCTTCGGAGTCGTCGGTTTCGGCGTAGTGCTGGCCGGCGCCCTCGGGGTAGCGGGCTTGGCCGCTCCAGCACCGGACGTCGATGGGGCAGGCACGCCGGATTGCGTGTTGTAGAGGTCGATCACGGGCTTGGTGATATCGACGCCTTCGCCGGCCATCAGGATCGGGCTCTGCGGCCACGGCTTCGACGTGTCGATGACCATGCCGAATCCGTTTTCCTGAGCGTATTTCACAATCACGGGAGCCATCTTCTGCAGGATGCGGCCGGCGACTTCCTGCTGTTGATTGCCGAAGTCCTCCTGGGCATCCTGAACGGCGCGATCGAAGAGCTTCTGCTTGCTTTCGATCGACTTTTGCAGACTCGCCTTCGCATCGTCGTTAAGCTTCTCTCCCTGCGTGTTCATCTGCTTTTTCAGGGCGTCCAGTTCGTCGTTCTGGCTCTTCAACTCACTCTGCTTGGGCTCGAACTTTTTCTGCAGGGCTTCCATATCGCGGCGCCCTTCGTTGCAATTGAAAATTGCCCCCTCGATGTTGATGGCGCCGACTTTCGTGCCGGTGTTGGGAACCGGGGTTGTGGTGGCGGCTGCCGAAGAGGGAGCCGCGGGCAAAGCCGCCGCAGTGTTGGGTGTTGCCGCGCTGCCGGTTTGGGCGAATGCGGAAAAGGCAAAGGTCACCACAGTGGCCAGAAGAATACGCGCAAACTTGCTTTTCATTGGGTCGCTTGAACTCCTTGGAACGTGGGTTCCGGGAATGAACTTCTCTAATGTCGCTCTCAGATCGCTTCTTCAGTCAACGCTGGGCCGCACTGAAAGAGGTTCCGCTGCGGTAGCGGCCGCCAATCGGAAAAGGCGTACCAACCTCACACGCCGGGCATGCGGGCGTGCCGTCCACTCCTTGAACTCACTCGATGGCGTGGATCACAAGCATTATAGTGATCCCGCTCGAAACCCGTCAAACATCTAGAACGTGGTCGCCACGGTGAAGCGGAATGTCTTACGCGGCTCGCGCAGCAGGAACTGCGGCGAATAGACGTTCTTGGCTTGCTGAAACGTGTAGTCTCCGGCGGCGCCGGCTGGGAACATGCCGCGCGTGATCGGGATCGGCGGACTGGCCTGTTGATCCAGGCGCAGCGGGTTGTAGGCCCAGTAAATGCGGAAGGGCGCGTTTACCACGGGCAGGAACATCTGCAGTTCGAGTCCGGTGGACACGCGCGGCTGCCAGTTCGTCGAGTTCAATGTCTGCAGGTACTGGCTGGGCGTCGGCGAAAGAACCTTACCGCCGACGCAGTTGTAGCCGGCATCGAGAGCTGGGCAACCGAAGGGCGTGCTGATGACCTGATCGTACTGCTGGGTCGCGATCTGAAGTTGCGATGGGCGCACGATGGGATCGATGCCGACATCGAGGAATGGCGCCAACGCCACCGGTCCGGCGATCGTGTAGCGATATTCGAGGTTTCCCCAGGCGCTGAGGTCGCCGCCGGGGAAAACGATCTGATCCACGGGAATCGGGATCGTCCAATTCCCCAGCCGCGGATTCGACGGATCTTTAGGAACCGGGCTGCCGTCGCGATTCGTGAGCGTGACAACATTCGAGCTGGGCAAATATGCGACCGGCGAGATTGAGCGGATATCAAATCCGCGAATATCGTTTTCGCCGCCCATATAGAAGCGCTGAAATGGCGGCGCCACGAGCCCGCCGAAACCGCTGATATACGATCCGTTCACGCTGAAGCCGATTGCGTTGCGACGATTCTGCACCGGAATGAAGCGCTTGTATTGCACGACGGGGCGGATCGAGCGCACTGTCCCACCAATGCCGGCGAACTCGGCGCCCAGCGTCAGCTGATGTCCGCTGTGGGGCGAGATGCCGCTGTCGAGCGTGTTGAACGAGAAGTTGGGAAAAATCTTGCTGGTGATGATGCCGTTCACCGCGTTCGGCCCTGAAATTCCGCGGAACGCGATGAAGTCGAACAGAGACTTCGATGCCGTACTCAGAGGAATCAGGTTCGACCGGTCGAGCGAGTAGGTGATGCCTACCCGCTTGAACGAACGCCGCAGCGGATAGCTCAGCGAACTGGTGAAGCCGAGGCTCGACTGCGAATAGTTCTGCAGGTTCTGCAGCAGAGCGGGCGACAGATTCAGGGTCTGTCCGGTGAAGATGGAGAGCTGGCGCGCCTGATCGAAATTGATTTTGTTGCCGAACACCGTGAACCCGAACTGCAACGGACGATCGAACATGTAGGGCTGGGTAAATCCAAACATCACGCTGCGCGCCAGATTGCCCAGGCTGACCTGCACCTGCAGCGTCTCGCCTTTCCCCAGAAAGTTATTGGTTGCATAGTTCACTCCGATGAATGCGCCTTCCAGGCCGCTCACGCCACCGTTCAATCCGATGCTGTTCTTGCCCTTTTCATGCACCTTCAGCGTCAGGTCGACCTGCCCATTCTTTTCGTCCAGTTTTTTGTCGGTGACGTTGGGATCGTCGGGCTTGAGCTGATCGAAATAGGAGAGCTGATTCAAACGCAGCAGGCTGACTTCCCAAAGGTGGGAGTTGTAGATGCCGCCTTCCTCGAGCAGCAGCTCGCGGCGAATGACCTTGTCGCGCGTGGTCGTGTTGCCCTGAAATTCAATGCGCCGGACATAGAACTGCTTACCCTCATCCACATCGATCTCGAGGTTGGCAATGTGCTTTTCGTCGTCAAATGTGGTGTTGGGAACGGAAGTGAAGTTGATGTATCCGTATTGGCCGTACGCCTTGCGCAGGTTCTCCAGGCCCTTGGCAATTTTTTCGCGGCTGAAAATGTCGCCGTCTTTTAAGGGAAAAAGCGTGCGCAGGGCGGTGGAATTCGGAAGCGCCTTGTTGTTTTTGAAGGTGATGGTGCCCAGCCGGTACTGGTCGCCTTCCTCAACCGGCATCGTGATATCTACGGCCTTCCCGGGTCCCGCTTGAAACAGCGGAATGTGGAATCCCTTGTGCCCGGTGTCGTGAATCTGGGTTTTGGGATCGGTGACGTTCGCCTTGAAGTAGCCACGGTTCTGGTACTCGGCGCGCACCCGCTCGGTATCTTCCTCCAGTTTGGTGGCGTCGTAAGTCTTGGAAAAAATGTTCTCCAGGAAGATGGAGTGAGGAATCCCGACCGGCTTCAAATTTTTCATGGCCGAGCGCAGAATTCTCGACTTGATGTGCTGATTGCCGGTGAACGTGATCTTGCCGACCTTCACCTTCGGCCCTTCCTTCACCACGAAAGTGATGCCGACTGCTGCGGGCGGAATCTGCCGGACTTCTGTTCGAATCGTGGCGAATTGGCGTCCATGCTCCGAAAGCAGGTTCTTGATCGAGACTTCCGCTTTCTTGAGGCGTGTGGGGTCGTACTGGCTTTCGACCACCAGCCCGACTTTGTCCTGCTTGAAGCGATCGAGCACGTCGCTGTTCGAAACTGAGCTCAGGCCGGTGTAGTTGATTTCGCGGATGGTCGGCTTTTCCTTGACTTCCACGATAATGCGCCAGCCCTTCGGCGTCTGCTCGCGCAGGAACTTGATGTCTTCGAAATAGCCGGTGTTCCACAGCGAGTTGAAGTCCCGCTCAAGGGCGGCGGGATCGTAAATGTCGCCGGGCTTGGTGAAAATGCGAGCCTTGATGGTCTCCGCGGGAATGCGGCGGTTGCCCGTAGGATAAATCTCAGAGATGACGTCGTTCTGAGCGCGGGCGGATTGCAGACCCACGATCAGGAGTGTGACCAAGATCACCGCGAGCGCGCCGGCGCGCCCCGTCGTCCTTCTCCAAAACCGTTGGAATGAACGAGATGGCGATGCCCCGGCTCCGGGAACGCAAGCGCGCTTGGGCACAACAAGGTTCTCCGAATGAAAGCGAAATGGAATCGCTACGACCTCAGCCTCTGTGATGTAAGAAAACTGTCATTATACGGCAGTACAAGGCGAAGCGTCCAAAGCCGCAACTCTCTATGCTCATCCTTCGGTTGCTCGCAGGCGCTTCGGGCAAGGTTGACAACGATTAGCCCCGAGACCGCTAACCGCTACTTTTCTCTACTTCCACCAAGACGGAATAAAACGTGGCCGAGTTGCCCATGTCGGTAAGTTTTTCTGAGGTCAGGCTGTTGATGCTTTCAAATCCGGGGGTCGCCTTGACCCAATTCAGCCGTGCGGAGACGACTCCGGGTTGGACACGGCCGTCAACCCGCGCTTTAAGAAGAATGTCGCCGCGGCCGTTGAAGACGCGCACGCGGTCTCCGTCGGCGATCCCCCGCACCCAGGCATCGGCGGCGGAAATCTCAAGCAGCCCGGATTCCTCCATTTCCTGCACCGAAGGAAGATTCGAAAATGTCGTGTTCAGAAAATTATCCGCCTTGCGCGCCAGCAGCTCGAGCGGCAGGTCTTTGGCGTGTTCGCTGTGCCGAGATTCGGCGGGCGCCTTAAATTCCGCCACGGGATCGAATCCGAGCTTCATCATGGCATCAGAGTAAAGCTCCGCCTTGCCCGAAGGCGTACGGAAATTCCCATGCGCGAAGGGGAGAAATGGATCCGAATTCTTCTCGGGACATGTGGGGACATCCGCCCTCGGCTGTCCGGCGGAACGAAGTTCCGCGGTTGAGGCGTGCACCTTGCATCCTGACGCCGCAAAATTCAGCCGCACCGGCCCCTGTTCCAACCTCTCGCGGTTGATCCCTTCCATCCAGGGATCGCGGGATTCAAGCGCCTGATCAATCATGTCGTCTACGATTTGGTAGAAGCATTTCTCCTCAAAACCCATGCGTCCGGCCAGCGAGCGAAAAACTTCGACGTTCGAGCGGCACTCGCCCAACGGCTCAATCGCCTGATTCGAAACTTGCACGAAGTAGTGCCCGTAGGCCTTTTGCAAATCTTTGTGCTCGAAAAAGGTCGTCGCCGGGAGCACGATGTCGGCATAGTCGGTCGTATCGGTGAAAAACTGTTCGTGCACGATAGTGAATAGATCTGGCCGCAATAGTCCACGCACAACTTCAGCGTGGTTGGGACAGACCGCCGCCGGGTTCGAGTTGTAGACGAACAATGCTTTGATGGGTGGATCATCAAGCCTGTTCAGCACGCGCCCGAGTTCGACCATGTTAATGATGCGGGCTTCGCGGCCGAGCGCGGTTTTCATCAGATCCGTTCTCTTCAGCCCCATCGTGTTGAAGCCGAATCCGCCGCTGGTTGAAAGCTGCAACCCTCCGCCGATTTCCTTCCACGACCCAATCACGCACGGCAGCATGGCGATGGTTCGCGTTGCCATTCCGCCGCCTTCCGAGCGCTGCACGCCATAATTCAGCCGGATCACCGATGGCCGCACGGTTGCGTATTCGCGCGCCAGCTTGCGGACGTCGTCCGCGGCAATCCCGGTCCACTCCGCAACTTTCTCGGGCGGATACTCTTTCACCTTTTCGCGCAACTGCTCAAATCCAAGTGTGTATTTCTCGACATAGTCCGCGTCGTGCAGGTTTTCGCCGATGATGACGTGCATCATGCCGAGGGCCAGCGCCGCATCGGTTCCGGGATTGATTGGCAGATACCAGTCAGCGCACTCGGCGGTTCGCGTGCGATAGGGATCGATCACCACCAGCTTCGCGCCATTGCGCTTGGCTTCCGCAATGAAGGGCCACAGGTGGACGTTGTTGGCATGAATATTCGCGGCCCACGCGATAATGTACTTCGAGTGACGGAATTGTTCCGGCTCGGTGCCCAGCTTGACGCCGTAGACGGATTCGAGGCCGACTTCGCCGGCGGAAGAGCAGATCGTGCGATCGAGCTGTGACGCTCCCAGTCGATGGAAAAATCGCCGATCCATCGACGCTCCGTTCAGCGCGCCGAGCGTACCGCCATAGGAGTACGGAAGAATCGCCTCGCTGCCAAATTCCGCGCTGATGGCTCGAAATCGCGCCGTAATTTCGTCGAGCGCTTCATCCCAGGAGATGCGCTTCCACGTTTGATCAGAAGAAATAGAAAGGGGGTGCCCCAGGTCTCGCCGATTTTGCGAGACCTGGGAATCAAATTGCGCCCTCGGCCCTTTCGGTCCGACCCTCCGCATGGGATAGAGCACCCGGTCCGGCGAATACACGCGGTCCAGATACTTCGCCACCTTGGCGCAGAGAAATCCGCGCGTGACCGGATGTTCCGGGTCCCCTTGAATCTTGGTCGCGCGTCCGTCTTCGACCGTAATCAGAACCCCACAGGCGTCGGGACAATCATGCGGGCACGCGGCTCGGACTACGGTCTTCATCGGAGCCATTATATGGGAGAGGTCTATACGAAATAGGACAAGAGGCGTCATCCCGAAGGCCCGCGCTTTTTCCAGCGGGCCGAGGGGTCCTGCGCAGACTGCCCGGACGCCCCGCCAGATCCCTCGCTGCGCCGGGAAAATGCGGCTCCGCTCGGGATGACGCCAGATTTTTGAACGGTAAAAGAAAAAAGCGGACGGCCCGAGGCCGTCCGCATAGTTGAGAGGCGATTGGTTAATTTGATGGCGGGTCCGCAACCACTCCGGCGTAGACCTGCGGAACTCCCGTCCCCGGATTCTTCAGGAACAGGCCTCGCATGATTAGCGGAACGTCGGTGGTTGTGGTCTGCAGCTGGTTGAGGCCAGTCAAGCCGTCGGTAAAATCGGTGAAGTTAAAGGTATTCACCGTTACCGGTCCACTGACCGAAAAGCCGATCAAGCCATTGTTCGAGATCTCAAAGCTTCCGGCGTTCCCGTTGTTCACCGTCACCGTGCCGGGCATGAAAGTTCCGTAGAAGCCTTGCCGACGCAGCGAGATCATCGTCGGGGTAAACGTCGGATTGGCGAAGTCGCCACCGATGAAAATCCGCTGGCCAACCTCGATCGAAGTATTGTTGAACAAGATATTCTGCAGGATCCCGTCGAGGAAGCAGATTTCGTACGTGCTCACGGCGCTGATGTCGAAGGTCTGGATCGTGTCGACATCATTGACCATATCCGCCCCGGTCTCGCCGACCCACATCGTCACCGATTGCGCCTGTCCGGCATTGTTGTTGACGACCTGGAGCACGCGGCCGGACACGAACGAGTGTGCCGTCGTAATGACTTCCACGCTGTCAGCCAGAAGGCTGCCATCGGCCTGGAAGCGCCCCTGCACGGCAACGAACGCCGGAGGCGCGAGATTGTTGATGCTCCATCCACTATTGAAGTTCGTGCTGCCGTTGACGTCGACGGTCCGCTGCCGTCCGTACGGACCTTGCACTACGAAGGAATCGCTCCCCGTGTTGACGGAGACCAACCCGCCGGTGAGATCAGTCACTCGTCCGTCCGGATCGCTCGCCTTCGTCGCCTTCACATGGATGACCGGATTTACCGCTCCCGTCACCTGGCCGTTGTTATCGACCGCGATCGAATCCTTAATGTCCATTTCCATCCGCAGGCCCGCGAGCCCGTTGCTGCTCACGTCCATCGCCTTCGGGAATTGCACCGTGATGCTGTAGGGATTCTGATTTCCCGGGAACGTTCCTGCGATCGGTGATCCGAGCACTGGCGGATTCTGCGTCCAATCCACCCACTCGATCATGGGATTAGCGAGCACAAACGTCGCGCTGACGTATGTGTCCGGGGGAACGGAATTAAAAGCCAGCGGCGCGCGCAAGCCCACCAGGCGGGCGAAGTCGACCGTCACAGGTGTGGTGATCACCGCTGCTGCGGTTCCATCCTTGCCGTTGAGCGTCACCGAATTCAGCGTTACCACAAAGCTCACGACCGCGGGCAGGGGCGCGTCTTCGCCGGTCATAAAGACCGAACCCGGCTGGGCATTCGAATTTAAGTTTGAATTGGACGAGGAATTGGAGCCGCATCCCAGCCCGATGATTGTCAGAGCGAGCAGAACCCCGAACGCGAAGAACTTTTTCATGGCAGAACTCCAGCGCGAAATTTTGATGTGAAGCCTTTCCGGCCGAGCCGCGATTTGCTTCACGCTGGGACAAAACACAGAACTTTACAGAATGTTGCGTAACTTACAAGAAAGTTACTCGGCAGGGCAATGGGCGGTGTATATTGCTGATTCGGATAGGCTTAGTCGTTAAGAGGTTGGACCGGTTGCCCCAACCCTTGTGGCGCATTTCGCGACAGGATGGGATGCAAGATGGCGGGGATTGATACCGAGCGCTACTTCAACTCCATAACTTCTTTCTCTTTGGCCTTGCTCATCTCTTCCATTTTCTTGATCTCGTTATCGGTCAACTTCTGAATCTCATCCATCGAGCGCTTCTCTTCATCCTCGGTAATCTTCTTGTCTTTCAGCGCCTTCTTGATCGCATCGTTTCCGTCGCGGCGAATGTTTCGAACGGCCGTGCGGTGCTCCTCGAGCACGCGATGCAGATGCTTGACCATGTCCTGCCGGCGCTCCTGCGTCAGCGGCGGGACGGGCACGCGGATCATCTTGCCATCGTTCATCGGGTTCAATCCCAGGTCGCCGCTGCGGATGGCTTTCTCGATCGCGCCCAACTGCGATGGATCGAACGGCTGCACTGTGATCAACTGCGCCTCGGGCGCGTGCACCTGCGCGACTTGATTCAATGGCATCTGCGCGCCATATGCATCTACCGTGACGCCATCCAGCATGTGAACCGACGCGCGGCCGGTGCGCGTCGCCGCCATCGCCTTGCGAAAATCTTCGACTGCCTTGTCCATGCGCGTCTTCAGTTGCGCATATGTATCTTTCAGCCCGGCTATTGAAGCCATCACGGCCATAGGGTCCGCTCCGTTTTATTGCATAACCAAAACGTGGAATTATAAACCCAACTTCATCTCCGCGGATTAACGCTGATCGACGCGGATCAAAAGCCAGCATAAAAATAGGGCCTTGAAATCGCATCAGTTCCCAAATTCGACGTGCGTTTTCGGAAAAAGATTTGGTGTTATCCGCGTTTATCCGCGTGAATCCGCGGCGAAGAAGTTAAGCGCAGACCAGCGATCCGATTTTTTCTCCCAGCACGACCCGCCGGATGTTCCCGCGCTCGTTCAGGTTGAACACGACAATCGGCAGGTCGTTGTCTTTGCAGAGGCTGATGGCGGTCGAGTCCATGACTTTCAGCCCCAGCTTCAGCACTTCCATATAGGTAATGCGGTTGAATTTAGTCGCGCCGCTGACCTTCATTGGATCCGCGTCGTAGATGCCGTCCACTTTCGTGGCTTTCAGAATCGCGTCGGCCTTGATCTCCATAGCTCGCAGCGAGGCCGCGGTATCCGTCGAGAAATATGGATTGCCCGTGCCTCCGGCGAAGATTACGACGCGGCCTTTTTCGAGATGCCGGATCGCACGTCGCCGGATGAACGGCTCGGCGACTTGATTCATCTCGATCGCGGACTGCACGCGCGTGTAGACACCCTGCTTTTCGAGCGCGTCCTGCAACGCGAGGCCATTGATGACGGTGGCCAGCATGCCCATGTGGTCGGCGGAGACGCGATCCATGTCCTTGGCCTGGTGCGCGACACCGCGGAAGAAATTGCCGCCGCCGACAACGATGGCGATCTGCACGCCCAGTTTGTGTACTTCGGCAATTTCGCCGGCAATTTCGTGGATGCGCGCCGTCTCAACGCCGAAGCCCTGGTTCGCGGCCAGCGCCTCGCCGGACAGCTTGAGGAGAATTCGTTTGAAGGCAGGGGTCGTCATGGAAGTTCACTGCTGACCTAAGAAGTGCTTAATGTCCTCGATTGTTGTTGCCCACTCCGAGATGTTCTGACCATCTTCATTGACTAATCGGCGGTCGCAAACTGAGTCCCACGGACGGTCCGGAGAGAACGGCCGGCTTAACTGCCCAAAAAACAACAGGTGGTTCTGGATATAAACAGTGTCTCCGTCACGATAGAGTGGCCACCAAATGAGGAAATCCTCTGACCCCACGTGCGCGGGAGGCTGGCTATAATCCGTAATTAGCGCAGACCGTTCTCCGCCTGCAATCAGCCTTTCCAACGCTCGCTTCCAGTGCAATTCATAATCGCCGCGGGTCCAGAACGCCAAACTGGCTGTAAAAGTCTCTTGAAAATCGTCAATCACAATCTTCCCAACGACGGCGGGTACTCCCTCCGCTGCGGTCTCTGACACTGACTCATCGGTGGTGACGATTTCGAACATAACTCTATGGCTTAGGCGCAATCGACGGTCGCGAAGAGAGTCACAACAAAGGCGCCCTTTCGGGCGCCTCTAGTTTACTCGCCTTTTGGCTCTGTAGGTTTGGTGATTGCGATGGTCTCACCCGCGTCACCCACCTTGAACCGCGCGAAGCGCCGCACTGCGATATTCTCGCCCAGTTTGCCGACCTTCGAAGCAATCAACTGTCCGATCGAGATGGTCTGGTCCTTGATGAAGGGCTGCTCGAGCAGGCAGACCTCTTCATAGAACTTTTCCATCTTGCCGGCGGCGATCTTTTCGGCGATGTGCTGCGGTTTGCCGGTCGCAACCGCTTGCGCAACGGCGATGTCTTTCTCCCGTGCGAAATCTGCGGGAGTTACATCTTCCTTGCGGATGTACTTCGGATCGCTGGCCGCCACGTGCATCGCGATGTCGTGCACCAGTTCCTTGAAGTCGTCGGTGCGCGCCACGAAATCGCTCTCGCAATTGACCTCGACGAGCACACCAATCTTGCCGCCGGCGTGAATGTAGCTCGCCACCGACCCTTCATTGGCAACTCGCGCCGCCTTCTTGGCCGCGACCGAGACGCCCCTTTTGCGCAGAACAATGACCGCCTGCTCCATGTCGCCTTTGGCTTCGGTCAGGGCCTGCTTGCA
>Ga0335081_10000671_pt1 | contig 56668 bp, 48 predicted proteins | sample Lox_Sample_35_FD_206713 | JGI IMG/M metagenome (GOLD analysis project Ga0335081, IMG submission 206713) | Soil microbial communities from Loxahatchee National Wildlife Refuge, Florida, United States - Lox_Sample_3.5 | ecosystem: Environmental > Terrestrial > Soil > Wetlands | place: USA...
GACCAGCGGCTTGCCTTGCGGAATTGCCGGAGCGCCCTGGACCAGATAAACATCCAGGTCCCCGTCATTGTCATAGTCGATCAGGGCAGCGCCCGATCCCATGATTTCCGGTAAACGAAAGTCTCCCGTCGCGCCGGAAAACTGCCAGAAGTCGAGCCCGGTCTGCCTGGCGACGTCTGCGAAGAGGGGAGTTGGATGACGAGAAGATCTGCAGGAGAGCGAGAGCGCAGCAAACAGAAGCAGCACTGCTCCCGATTTCACGTGATCAGCATTACATGCGCATGATATGCTGTCAACAATTCATGAAACGGGGTGCGGCGTTCACGGTCACAACGTTGGCCGCGCTGCTGGCGTGGTCCTGCGCGGGTCCGGTTCCGCCTGTTCCCGCAGTAACGCTGGAAGGCATGGACACCGAGGTGCGCGCCGTTGTCCAGGCGGCTCATCAGCAAGCGGCGGCGCAACCCTCCAGCGGCCAGGCATCGGGGCGTCTGGGGATGGTGCTGCACGCGCACTCGCTGTATCAACCGGCGATGCTCTCCTATCAGCGCGCGATTCGTCTGGAGCCGAAGGAGTTCGCCTGGCGATACTACCTGGCGTTGGTGCTTCAGCAAATATCGCAGCCGGACAAGGCACTGGAGGCCTTTTCGGCCGCGCTGCGCATCCGTCCGGACTACGCTCCCGCAGTTCTGAGGCGTGGGGACCTGCTGTTCCAGATGGGGCGTTTCCAAGAGAGCGCTGCCGCATATGAATCGGTACTGGCGAAGGATCCAGCTTCGGCTGACGCACTCTACGGTTTGGGGCGGGTACGCTATGCACAGCACGATATGTCCGCCGCTGAAGATCTCTACCGCCGTGCTTCGCAGGCTTATCCAAAATTCGGCGCCGCCTATTACGGACTAGCCATGGCGGGCCGGAGTCTGGGACATGACGCAGACTCGGCGAAGAACTTCGAGCTGTCCAAACGCTTCACGGGTGACCATCCTTCCACTTCGGACCCGCTGCTGAGCCAGATGGGGGCGCTGACCACGGGCGTTTTCCGCAGGTTCGAGCAAGCCAACTCACTGGCCAAGCAGGGAGACATGGAGGAGGCTGCGCGGCTGAATGAAGAAGTGCTGGCGCGGGATCCGGACAACCTCTCCGCGTTACTGAACCTTTTATACCTGGCGCGGTTTCTGAACCGCTTCGATAATCAGGTGGACACCCTCTATTCGCGGGCCCAGCGGATCGACCCGCGGGTTCCGCTCATTTACGACTACTACGGTGTCGTCATGGTTCGGGAAGGCAAGTACGAAGCGGCCATGGCCGCGCTCCGGAAAGCCCTCGATCTGCGGCCGAATTACGCCGAACCGCACAAGTGGATGGGGGAAGTTCTGGAACGGCAGAACCAGATCGCCGGCGCTATCGAGAATTATCAGCTGGCGCTGGCCGCGGAGCCTTCCGACCGCGCAACCCAAATGAAACTGTGGTGGGACCTCATCATCCAGGGCCGCGGCCGCGAGGCAATTCCACAATTGATCCCGGCGATCCAGATTGACGATATGTTTACGCCCATGCGACTGGTCCTGTTGGGCGAGGCTTATCGAACCACGGGCGAATTCGGAAAATCGCGGCAGTATCTGGAGCAAGCGCGAAGCCGCGTGCGCAACCAGGGTCCGCCGGATCTTTTGGCGCAGATTGAACACGAGTTGAAGGAGCTACCGCAACCTTGAGCCGACTGCTGTCGAGCTCCGCGAGGTGCGCGCACCTGACACTCGCCATGGCATTGCTGATGCTCGTGGCATGCACCCGGCGAATTGACGAAGATCGGTTAAGCGAGCGTCGCAACCTGGGCACCGCGTTCTACGAGAATCCCACCACCCACCAGGAAGCCGTCCGGGAGTTTCAACAAGCACTGCAACTGGCGCCGGACTCCGCCCGAGAGAAGTTGAACTATGCCCTGGCGTTGCTGCGGGCAGGCCGCGAAGAAGAAGGGGTATCGCGGCTTCAGGAGGTGCAGCGCCAGGATCCTTCGCTTCCGCACACCTGGTTCAATCTGGGAATCTATTACAAACGGCGGGGAGATGTCACTCGTGCCATCACACAATTCGAAGGCATGGTCGCGCGGGCGCCAGAGGAGCCCGTCGCACACTATCAGCTGGGTACTCTGTATCGGCAGGTGAAACGCAATGCGGAGGCGCGTACCGAGTTCGAGCGGGCTGCGGCATTGAACCCACTGCTGGCCGCCGCGCGGTATCAGCTTTACGATCTGAATCGGGTGGCTGGAAATGTCGAGCAAGCCAAGCTCTACCTGGCGGATTTTCAACGCATCCAGCAAGCGCAAAAAGGCTCGGTGATACCGGAGGACGTCGAGTGGTGCGCTTACGCGGAGATCTATAACCCGCCGGAGTATCGTAACGAAGCGGCGGCGTCGCCGGAACTCACTCTTACCGACAAACGGCTGCCCGGCAGTGTCGATCCTAAGACGGCCGGAATGACCCTGATCGACCTGGCGGGTGTCGGGCGAACCGATCTGCTGGTATGGTCGTCGCAGGGGATTCGAGTGTTTCGCGGCGGACAACAGATCGCCGAAGACATCGGCCTGGACGGATTGACCGGGATTCTGGACGTTGCTCCCGGCGATTTCGACAACGACGGCCTGATGGATCTGTGTGTGCTCACCGCCGCCGGCCCGACGCTGTACCGCAACGCTGGAGGCAAATTTGTGCGCCAGCAAGCGCCCCTTCCCGACCGGCGTTTCGACAAGGCGGTATGGCTCGATTACGATCACGATTACGATCTCGACCTGGTCTTGCTGGGAGAACAACCGGCACTGATGCGCAATCAAGGAACCGCCGGCTGGGCTGATCACACGGACGATTTCCCGTTTGTGAAGGGCACGGCCACGAACGCCCAAAAAATGCGCACGGTACCCGATAGCAAAGCGTTCGATTTGGCGGTATTTTACCTGGATCGGATGCCGGTACTCTATCGCGATCAGCTTGGCGGCCGCTACACCGCCGAGGCATTTCCGGGAAAGCCCCCGGACGTAACACGCACCGAAGTGGATGCCGACTTCGATGCTGACGGCCGGATGGACCGCGCGAGGATCGATCCGGATGGCAGCCTTCACCTTTTGCTCAACCGGAGCGGAAATGATCGTCGCTGGATCGGTATTCAGCTTAAGGGCGTGCGCAGTCTAAAGCTGGCGCAAGATGCCCTGGTGGAGATCAAGGCCGGCACTCTTTACCGGCGCCAGTTCTATACGGGGGTCCCGCTGCTGTTTGACGCGGGAAACAATACCACAGTCGACGCGGTTCGCATTACGTGGCCCAATGGGCTGATTCAGAACGAAATCCGCCAGGCGACGAATCGAACTCATGCTTATGTGGAAGCACAACGACTGTCCGGCTCCTGTCCCATGATCTGGACGTGGAACGGGCATGCGTTCGAATTCATCACCGATGTCCTGGGGGTGGCTCCGCTGGGCGCCAGCGATGGTGATGGAAGCTACTTCCCGGTGGATCACGTTGAGTACGTGCAGATTCCCGGCGGGGCGCTCGAGACCGACCGGAATCATGCCGGTCACTATGAAGTGCGCATCACTGAAGAGCTGAGCGAGGTGTCGTACCTAGACCAGGTCCAGCTTTATGCGGTGGATCAGCGCGCCGGCACGGAAATCTTCACCAACGAAAAGTTTAAGGGGCCGCCTTATCCGGAATTCCGGCTGTTCGAAGTGGAGCGGCGGATTTATCCCGTGGCCGCGCGCGATGACCAAGGCGCGGACGTGTTGCCGCGGTTAATCGCTAAAGACGGCCGGTATCCCGATCAGTTCAGGCGGTCCGAGACCGGTGTGGCGGAGTTGCACACATTGGAGCTGGATTTCGGAAGCGCGGCGCCATCCGGCAAAGCCATTCTATTACTCAACGGCTGGGTTGATTGGCCCGATGGCAGCACTTTCCGCAGAGCCTCGCAGGAGTCGGCGGCGGGGTTGGTGATGCCATACCTCGAGGTGCAGGACGGAAGCGGCCAATGGAAGACCGTGAACCAGGACATGGGTATGCCCGCCGGCAAGCCCAAGACAATCGTGGTTCCTGTAGAGTTTCTGTCGGCAAGCCGCAAGATCCGGATCGTCACTAACCTATGCGTATATTGGGACGAGATTTTCTTGAGTGAGGGGATTTCCAATACGAGCCGGGAGCCAAAGCTGATACCGCTGATTTCGGCCGATTTACACTTTCGGGGATTCTCGGAATCGCGTATCGACCCGCGCCGCAAACAACCGGACACGTTTTTTTACGGCCAGGTTTCTCCAACCTCTTTCTGGAATCCCACACCGGGCATGTATACAAGATACGGCTCGGTGGAGAGCTTGCTCCGCGACGTGGACGACCAGCTCGTGATCATGGGCTCGGGCGACGAAGTTCGGCTCCAGTTCGACGCGGGAACTCTGGACGAGCTCCGGGCGGGATGGCGCCGCGACTACCTGCTCAAAGTGGACGGCTGGGCTAAGGATCGTGACCCGAATACGGCGTTTTCTTCGAACGTGAAGCCCCTGCCTTTTCACGGTATGTCACAGTATCCGTATTCGGCCAAAGAGCATTTCCCCAACGACGCCTTGCATGATGAGTATCAACGCACCTACAATACACGTCCGGCGCTGGTGTTAATCCGGCCGTTGGAGGGACGATGACCACATCTAACCGGCGATGGGCGGGCGTGGCTTTGGTGGTGCTGATCCTGAACAGCGGCTACCTCGCGGGTTTTCCTCGACCGACCATCTTCTACATGGGCAACGTGCTGCTGCACCTTGTAGTGGGACTGGTCCTGATGGCGGTCGCGATCCTCGTGAGCAAACGGTATCGCCGCGAAAGCGCAGTATTCCTGGCTGCGGGTCTGCCCGGCCTCTATCTGGCGGTGGGCGGCAATACCTTGGATCATCGTTGGATACTGTGGCTGCACATTTTGCTGGCTGTCGTGGCAGTGGCAGCGATCGCGTGGCGCGTGGCGCTGGCGCCGTCTGTCCGGGCAGGGCATGGCTTCGCCCTACGAACTCTCAGAGCTGCAGTTGCGGTTGCCCTGCTGATCGCGATCGCGTTGCCGGCTTCCAGTTTCCTGTACCGGAGATGGCGTCCGGATGCCCGCGAGCGGATCGCCAATCCGGCTGCGCCGCCGCTGTCCATGGATCAAGAAGGCGCCGGAGAGCACTCGCCGTTTGCGCCTTCTTCCGCGCAAACCACTACCGGGAAAATCATTCCGTCGAACTTCTTTATGGATTCGGAAGCCTGCGGCGAGTGTCACCGGGATATTTACCAGCAGTGGAAGAGCTCCATGCATCACTTCGCTTCTTTCAACAACCAGTTCTACCGGAAATCCATCGAGTACATGCAGGATGTGACGGGCACGCGCTCGAGTAAATGGTGTGCGGGATGCCACGATCACGCCGTTTTCTTCAATGGCCGTTTCGACCGGCCGATGCGAGAGCAGATCGACACCCCAGAGGCGCAGGCCGGGCTGGGATGCATGTCATGCCACGCCATCGTTCACGTGGCAAGCACCATGGGCAATGCGGATTTCACAGTTGAGTATCCACCCCTGCACGAAATCGCCTCCAGTCATAACCAGTACCTGCGAGCGATGGACTCCTTTCTCACCTACCTGAATCCTCAGCCGCACCGCCAAACCTTCATGAAGCCATACATGCGCCAGGCTGAGTTTTGCGCCGCCTGTCACAAGGTGCACTTGGATGTTCCGGTGAATGACTACCGTTGGGTGCGCGGTTTTAACGATTACGACAACTGGCAGGCGAGCGGCGTCTCGGGGCAAGGCGCCCGCTCCTTTTACTACCCCGAGAAGAACATGGCTTGTGCCGATTGCCATATGCCGCTGGTGCCTTCACGCGATCCAGGCAATCATGACGGTAAGGTGCATTCGCACCGCTTCCCCGCCGCCAACATGGCCGTGGCAGAGGCCAACCAGGATCAGGCGCAGATGGACGCCACCGAAAAATTCCTGAAATCGGGCTTTATCACGGTGGATATTTTTGCGGTCTCTCCGGCGGACGAGAGTAAAACGCAGACACGCATGATACGGCGCGGCGATAGTGTACAGGCGAACTCGACGTTCGCCGCCGGCGAAGAAACTGACGTGACGAGCGCCGGTCTCATTCGGGATGTCGGCAAAGTGACAGCACCGGTGGATGTGGCCGGGGCGGCATTGGCGCCGGGAAGTACAACGCGCGTGGACGTGGTGGTGCGCACGCGAAAGATCGGCCACTTTTTCCCGGGCGGAACGGTGGACGCGTTCGATGTGTGGCTGGAACTGGAAGGCAGGGATGCGCAAGGGCGGGTCATCTTCTGGAGCGGGAATGTGGAAGATCATGGAAAGGGGCCGGTAGAGCCGGGTGCGCACTTCTATCGCTCGTACCAACTCGACGCCGCTGCTAATCCCATTAACAAGCGCAATGCCTGGCAAGCCCGGAGCCTGCTCTATGTGAGGCTGATCCCGCCAGGAGCTGCCGACGTGGCACACTACCTGCTGAAAGTACCGAAAACCGCCCGGGGCCCTATTCATTTGACCGCGCGGCTGAACTATCGGAAGTTCTCGTGGTACTACACGCAATTCGCGTACGCAGGTCAGCCTAAGCCGGGCCAGGATCCCGCTCTGCTCGCGCGCGATCGCAATGGCTTCGAATATGAGTTCGCGCGCGCCTCGATTCCGGCGAATGTTTCGGGAAAGATCCGCGGCCGGATTCCCGATGTGCCCATCGTCACGCTGGCCCAATCGAATGTCACGATTCCCTTGGGTGCGCCCGCATGGTCACCCGTGGTGCGCAAGCAGGATCGGGAGCGGTGGAATGACTGGGGCATCGGGCTCTTGCTGCAGGGCGACCTGAAAGGGGCGGAATACGCCTTTCAGAAAGCCACCGAGGCTGAGCCGGAATATGCCGATGGATGGCTGAATGTGGCGCGGGCGCTGATTCAGGAAGGTGAAACCGATCGGGCCAAACCTTATATTGAAAAGGCGCTCGCGATCAACCCGGGGTTGGGACGCACCTGGTTCTTCCAGGCCGCCATTCAAAGAGCCGACGGCGACTACGACGCGGCATTGCATTCGCTCGAGGTGGTGCGCGCGAAGTATCCGCGCGACCGCGTGGTCCTCAACCAGATCGCCCGTATTCTCTTCCTGAAACGCGAGTACGCCGCAGCGGTAGAAGTGCTGAAGCAGGTGTGCGACATCGATCCTGAAGATGTAACCATGCACTACACGCTGATGTTGTGTTATCGAGGCTTGGGCGACACCGCAAACGCTGCCCGGGAAGAGGCGCTGTTTCGCCGTTTTAAGGCCGACGAAGCTTCGCAGTCCATCACCGAGCAGCGGCGCATGATCAGCCCGGAAGACAACAATGAGCGGCAGCAGATTCACGATCACGAAAGCGCGGTCAGGAGCGATCTGCCATGAATCGGCGAAGGGGGGCGGTTTGCCTGGTGCTGGCCCTCGCGCCGGTATTGGTGGTGCTCGGCGCCAGCGAACCGTCAGGCAGCGTGGTCTTCACTGATATAACCGCGCCGGCAGGCATTCACTTTGTCCACAACGCCGGGCGGACCGGCAAGAAATATCTGCCCGAAACGCTCGGATCCGGCTGCGCGTTTGTGGACCTTGATGGCGATGGCTGGCCCGACATTCTGCTGCTCAACGGCAAGGATTTCGCACCCCGCGGACGCCGTTCGCTTCCCGCCCTGTATCACAACAACCACGACGGCACGTTCACCGACATCACGGCCGGCAGCGGCCTGGATATCGAAATGTACGCGCTCGGAGTCGCGGTTGGGGACTATGACAATGACGGCCGCGAAGACGTCTATGTGACCGCGCTAGACGGCGATCACCTTTTTCATGGTGAAGGCAACGGAAAGTTTCGCGACGTCACCGAAGCCGCCGGAATTCACAATGCCAGCTTCGGAGCGAGCGCGGCGTGGCTCGACTACGACCGCGATGGCAAGCTCGATCTATTTGTCGCGAACTACGTTCAGTGGAGCACTAAGAACGATCTTTGGTGCTCCTTGGACGGCGCTACGAAATCATACTGTACGCCCGAATCGTACAAGGGAACCCGCAGCCGGCTCTTCCACAATCTGGGCGGCGGGCGCTTCGAAGATGTTGCGGCAGCGGCTGGCGTGGGCGACCCCACCAGCAAATCGCTGGGAGTCACGGTGCTCGATTACAACGGTGATGGCTGGCCCGACATCTTCGTAGCCAATGACACACAGCCGAACAAACTATATCGCAACTTGAAGAACGGTACTTTCCAGGAAGAGGGCATAGGCGCTGGAGTAGCCTACGGAGAGGATGGAGTGGCGCGTGGCGCCATGGGGGCCGACGCCGCCGACTACGACGGCAGCGGACGCCCACATTTGTTGGTGGGCAATTTTTCGAATCAGATGCTCGGCCTTTACCACAACGAAGGCAACGGTCTTTTTGTGGATGAGGCGCCCACCTCGAGCGTGGGCCGCGCCAGCCTGTTGTCGCTCACGTTCGGAGTATTCTTCTTCGACTACGACCTGGACGGGCGCCTTGACATCCTGGCCGCCAACGGCCACATTGAGGACGAGATCGGGCGCGTTCAGCCCAAAGTGAGTTATCAAGAGACGCCGCTACTGTTTCGCAACCTGGGCAATCACAAATTCGAAAACGTCAGCAGCCGGATGGGCGCGGCGTTCGCCCGGCCAATAGTGGCGCGCGGCGCTGCTTACGCCGATTTCGATCACGACGGGGACCTGGACGTATTGGTCTCCACCAACAACGGGCCGGCCTGTCTCCTGCGCAACGATGGCGGCAATCGGAACGCGTGGTTGAGCGTCCGGCTGGCAGGAAGCAAATCCAATCGCGACGGCATCGGCGCAGTCGTGCGCGTGGCGAGTGCTTCCGGAAAGCAGTGGAACATGGTTCGCAGCGGATCCAGTTATTGTTCCCAGAGCGATCTGAGCCTGGTTTTCGGGCTTGGCCGGGATGCCACCGCGGTGGTGGAAGTGGAGTGGCCGAGCGGTACCCGGCAGCGCTTCGAGAACATCAGAGCAAATCAGCGGATCACGATCCACGAAGCCGGTGGCGTGATTCCGAACGGAGGGAGGTCGTGAAACCGATGTTTCTTCCCGGAGTGGAAAACAATCCACAACCCGGGCCTTACCGTGAAGTCCTGCAGCCCATGCGGGCGGCTGGCAAGGAATATCCACAGATTTGGCATCTGTTTGCTTTTCGCCCGCAGGCCACGGAGCATCTGGCGAGGTTCACTCAAGAGGTGATGCGCGGACCGGCGCCGATTGCTCCCGGCATTCGCGAATTGATCGCGGCCTACACGTCGTACCGCAACGATTGCCCATTTTGACTGCACGCGCATGCCGCGGTCGCGGCAGAGTTGCTGGGCAGTGAAGAGTTGGTGTGGAGTGTGATTCGGGACCTGGAGAATTCAGCACTCCCGGAGAAAGAGAAGGCCCTTTTCCGCTTCATTGATAAGGTGAACGGCGATTCTCCTCGCATTGCGCCTTCCGACATGCAACCGTTGTACGCCGTGGGTTGGGATGATGAGGCCATCTACTTTGCGATTACAGTCTGCGCCTTGTTCAATTTCTATAATCGTTGGATCGATGCGACCGGTGTGCACGCGCTATCGCCCGAGGCTCATCGGGAAGGGGGCAAGCGCACGGCACAGCACGGCTATGTTCGAAAGTGATGCCTGCGATGAGGTGGAGTGGCGCAGTTTTGTTCCGCGGCATCGGCGCGATGCGGTCATAGGCTGGGCTTCGAAATGAAATCCTGAAGGGGCGATCGGATGGCTAGGCTGCTTGCGGGAGCCGCACTCGTGTTTGGTTTCGGGCCTATTGCCGGGGCATCAAAGGCAGCATCCGGGTGACACTGGCGCATCAGATACACTCGAGCGACGCCGCTCGGGGTGGCGGAAACGCTGACTTCCGTCTGCCCCGCGGGGAGGACGGCTCCAGGCCCGGCGACGCAGGCTCCAGCCCCGGCGGCGAATCCAGTGCCGGCGGCGCCCAGGAAAGGGCAGCGCGAGTTCCGCGGCACCGGTGCCATTGCCCGCAACTCCTGCCGGAGCGGCGGCTCCCGCTCCAGTGCCTCCGGCTCCGGCGCCTCCCGCTCTGGCACGCACCGCCGAACAGCAACGTGAGGAGCAAGCGGTGGATAATCAAGAGCGAGCCCAGAAATACGGCCTGCATCCAAGGGAAGTAGAGTCCCTTTCGGGCTGTGCCAGGACGCCCACCTACCGAAAACGAAACGTCGATGAGGTTCGTGCTACCCGAATCTTTTCGGGTCTTTGGTGCGGAGAGGGGGACTTGTTCCTTCTCGGCCTACTGAAAACAAGTAACTTATACATAGCACAAAGGCCTGAAAATACCAGAAGTTCCAGAAAAACCCTTTTAAGTCACACCACCAGTCACACGGGCCTGAAGAACCCCATCGCCTGTGGCGCCCTTGCAACGGAGGCGGCCGCCTGATGGGCCCGAGAGCCACTCGTCCAAGCTCCAACCGCGACCTCTCGCCAGCCGAGCGCCGCTTCGTTGCTGCCCTTCAGCAACTCGGTTTCGGCCACCTCGAATCGATTAAAGTTCGTCGCGGCGGGTTGATCTTGGACCCATGGCCGGCGATGGTGCTGGTTCTGAAGTTCACGGCCGCCAAAAACGCGCCGGCAGCTCACCCTGCGGAGTTCGAGCTCAAAAAGCCCATGGTGGAACTTTTGGAATACATCCGTGGCGTTGAACACGGCGAGATCCGCCGTCTGGAAATCCGCTACGGATTGCCTTTTTCCATGGCGGTTGAATATCGCATCTCGAGAGGGATGCCGGATGTCAAAGGGGAGCATGTCGGAGCTATTTGAGGTAATAAGCGGGCGTGGGCGGTCGTGTTTGGCCGCGGCATTGCCGGGACAGCTTCGTAGTCAGTCAGGATGTTTTCTACTCTGGACGATCCAGCGACCGCCCTGTACAGCAACACAGGTCAGAGGGGCTGGTGACACTGATTGGTGGACCCCTACCCGGTCCGTTAGGCCATCCAGCCGCGCTAGCAACATCGGCGCGCAGAAGCACTGTTGAGGCTGCTGGTAGACAAGCGGGTACACAGACATGCAGGCGCGTGGGGCGCCTAAAAGCTGCGGGTAACCGTTGCGCCTAAGCCCACGGTGCGAACGAAGGGCCGGCTCCATACCGAACGAGTCAGTGTGCGTTCACGCAGGGTAATCACTCAGGGGGTCAAAACCCTCTTTGTGCTTACTCTGAGCCTCACCACCCGAACCAAGCCGAAAAAGAAGACTAGCTCTAAAAAAAAGATCGTAGGTAAGATTATTTTGAAGGCTCGGTTCGTCAAGCCAGCGCAGAGCGCAGCTTCCGAAAGATCCCCACACAACTAAGCGCCGCACACGCCTGGAGTGCGTGTTGGGAGATGTTCGGATGCTGACGCCGCAAACACTCGAGATCCAAATTTGGCCATCAGGAAAAGAAGAAAGCATCCTGTCGTCACATTGACGGTATAAACTGAATTCATTGCGTCCCCCTGGCCCCAAGCCGCATTTTCTCATCGGAAATATACCTTTGGCTGACCGCAACCCTATTGCTGTTTTCCAACGCTGGGCCGCCGAATACGGGGACATTTTCTATTACCGCGCAGGATGGATTCGCGTGTATTTCTTGAACCATCCGGACCTCATCGAAGCGGTGTTGGTGCGCCACCATCAGAATCTGTTGAAGGACCGAGTCATCCGGAACAGCCGCTGGCTGTTCGGGGATGGCCTGCTGACCAGCGAAGCGGAGACGTGGAAGAAACAGCGCCGACTGACGCAGCCGGCGTTTCACCGGGAGCGCATCGCCTCGTACGCCGGCATCATGATGCAGTATACGGAAGAGGCAGTCGCGGAATGGCAGGACGGAGTGGTGGTCGATCTGCACCGAGAGATGATGCGTCTGACGCTGAAGATCGCCGTGCGTACGCTCTTCAACGTGGAACCGGAAGGAATCCAGGAGATTTCGCAGGCCGCCGACATCCTGGTCCGGAATATGACAGGGGCGCGCATGCTGATGCCGTCCGTCGCCCGCTTTGTTCCGCTCCCGAGCATGTTGGAATTTCGCCGCGCCGTCAGGCAACTGGATGCGACGGTGTATCAGATCATCGATCGTCGTCGTCGGAACGTACAAGACTCCGGCGATCTGCTCTCCATGCTGCTTGATGCGCGAGATGAAGACGGCAGCGGGATGGACGATGAACAAGTCCGCGATGAGGTGTTGACCTTTCTACTGGCCGGCCACGAAACCACAGCGCTGGCACTCTCCTGGGCCTGGCACCTTCTGGCGGAAAACCCCGAGGCTGACCAACGGCTGCGTGACGAACTGGATCGCGTCCTCAGTGGCCGCGCACCAGCGATCTCCGACTTGCCTTTATTACCGTACGCCGAAGGAGTCATCAAGGAATCGATGCGGCTGTACCCGCCGGCGTGGGCTGTTGGCCGCACGGTGGCAGAGGAGTTCGAACTGGGAGGCTATCGCATTCCGGCGGGCGCGAACGTGGTGATGAGCCAATGGGTTCAACACCGCGATGCGCGGTTCTTTCCGGATCCGGAAAAGTTCGATCCTGGCCGGTGGAGCTCGGGAGCCTCGCGGAAGCTGCCAAGGTTCGCCTATTTTCCGTTCGGAGCAGGTCCCCGACAATGCATCGGAGCATCGTTCGCCATGATGGAAGGCGTGCTTCTGCTCGCGATCATGGCCCAGAGATTTCAGCCGCGCGCAGCGCCAGGGCACCCAATCGAGCTCCAGCAGAGCATCACCCTGCGTCCCAAAGGAGGCGTGTGGATGGAGTTGAAGCAAAGGCGCGCCACGGCCGTTCACGCAGTCTGAGCGTTACCGTCTCCTAATCCGGACCTTCTCAAAAAATCATTACCGCTCGGAAATGTTGTACTGCAGGGCCATCCGCTGTAGAATCTGAATCAGAGGCTCGGTTCGACAGGCCAGCGCAAAGCGCACCCTCCGAAAGATCCCTCCACTTTTACTTATCAAAAGGTGAGGCATGCTTTCGCAGGAAACGGCAGCCCAGATCCCACAAATTCAGTTTTGGCCCATTGAGCGACTGGTCTTCTACGCTCGCAATCCCCGCAAGAACGATGCCGCGGTCGACCGCATGTGCAGCAGCATCCGGGAGTTCGGCTTTAAGTGCCCAGTGCTGGCTCGCAGCGATGGAACCGTGGTGGACGGCCACCTTAGAATTAAGGCAGCGCGCCAGTTGGGATCGTGGCCCGGTGGCGACACCACCGCAATCCCAGTGATCCTCTGCGATGAGTGGACGCCCGCGCACGTGAAGGCATTCCGCCTCCTGGTGAACAGATCCGGAACCTGGGCGGATTGGGATCTGGAACTGCTCGGCCCAGAGCTCGCGGACTTGAAAGACCTCGCCTATGACGTGTCGTTAACAGGTTTCGACGCACGAGAGATCGACGCTCTCCTCGCATCCCCGGACGGCGACGAGAAAGCCAACGCCACGCCGCCACTGCCGGAGGTCGCGGTGACTCAGCCAGAAGATCTGTGGTGCTGTGGTCCACATCGCGTCTTGTGTAGCGATGCGACGCAAGAAAGCGCCACATCGCGGCTCTTTGCACGAACGGTCCCGTTCCTGATGGTGACTGACCAACCATATGGCGTGAGCGTGGATCCAACCTGGCGGGAGGAGGCGGGTCTCAACCCCCGAACGGTGCAGGGCGGCAAGGTCGCTAACGACGACCGGGTGGATTGGTCACAGGCCTGGCAGCTATTCCCTGGGGACGTCGCTTATGTCTGGCACGCGGGGATCTATGCCGGAGAAGTTGCCGCTTCGCTGTTCGGCAGCGGCTTCCAGATTCGGGCACAAATCATTTGGCGAAAACAACACTTCGTAATCAGCCGCGGCGCTTACCATTGGCAGCACGAACCTTGCTGGTATGCGGTGCGCAAAGGGAGCTCCGCTCACTGGCGTGGGGATCGGACACAATCGACAGTGTGGGACGTTAGCAATCTGGGCTCTTTCGGCGGTGACCGGAGCGAGGAGAAGACGGGCCACGGCACGCAGAAGCCGGTCGAGTTGATGCGCTGCCCGATCCTGAATCATACGGAGCGTGGTGATGCGGTGTATGACCCCTTCTTGGGATCGGGTACGTGCATGGCTGCTGCCGAGTTAACCGGTCGCCTGTGTTATGGGATGGACATCGACCCGCGGTACGTTGATGTCGCGGTACTTCGCTGGCAAGCCCTAACGGGGAAGGAGGCAACGCTGGCTGATGGGCCTTACGCCGGCGCCACGTTCGAGCACGTGAAAGAAGGGCGACTTCTGGCTGCCGAAGATGCGATTAAGGATGATTGCGAGCGGCTACTGGACGAGCGGGCATGCGAGCAGGTGGCCGATCAGCCCGTCACGCATCATGCACCCAATGAAGGCACGGGGGGCGCCTAGTGGGGGCTCGTGGGCCTGCTCCTAAGCCGACCGCACTTGTGCTGTTGGAAGGGAACCCGGGCAAGCGGCCGATCAATCACGCCGAGCCACAACCTCGGCTCAAGACACCGCGGTGCCCAGACTATCTGGACGAGGAAGCCAAGAACGAGTGGAAGCGGCTCGTCCGGATCCTGCGTCATATGAAACTCCTCACGGAGGCCGACTACATCTCGCTCGGCAATCTCTGCCAAGCATATTCGACGATGATCAAGGCCCAGATGAAGCTCTCCGAAAGCGGGTTGCTCTTCAAGACCGGTTCCGGCTACGTGCAGCAGAGTCCCTTGCTCGGTGTCGTAAACACCTGCATGGAAACCATTACACGCTTGTGCCGAGAATTCGGATTGACGCCCTCGAGCCGCTCTCGGATGCAGTTGCTCTCAACGGAGAGGGAACAATCCAGCGACGGCGTGTTGGATTTCTGACGTGTGCCTTTCAGTGATGAGCGCGCCGATCGAGCGGTTAACTTCATCGAGCACTATCTCCACCACACGAAGGGACAGTTCGTCGGCCAGCCCTTCCTTCTGCGCGATTGGCAGAAGCAACACGTCCGAGAGATCTTTGGACGGCTCAATGACGACGGGAGCCGTCAGATTCGCCAGGTCTACTGGGAAATTCCCAAAAAGAACGGAAAAAGTGAAATCGCAGCCGCCATTGCCCTTACCTTGCTCTACGCGGACCGAGAGCCCGGAGCCGAGATCTATGGAGCTGCCGTAGATCGGGATCAAGCCGGCATCGTGTTCACGGTTGCCGCGGCGATGGTTCGATTCAACGCTAGACTCGCTCGGCGATCTAAAATCATCGATTCCAGCAAACGCATTGTTGTACCAGAGATGGGCAGCTTCTACCGTGCGCTATCGGCCGACGTAGGTGGCAAGCACGGGTTTAACAGCCACGGCGTGATCTTCGATGAAATTCACGCGCAGCGGGACCGGCGGCTCTGGGAGGTACTGACGTTCGGCGCCGGCGACGCACGCACCCAACCTCTGGTGTTCGGAATCACGACGGCCGGTATCCCCGGAGAGAGCCCGGTTGCGGAGGAACTGCACGAATACGCGGATCAGATCATCCGCGGCGTTATTCCTCCGGACCCGACTTTCTACCCGGTGATCTACGCGGCGCCGCAGGACGCCGATTGGACCAGCGAAGAGGTGTGGCGAGCCTGCAATCCGGCGCTCGGCGACTTTCTGAACCTGGAGTCGGTCCGGTCAGCGTGTGAACGTGCAAAGCGCGTACCCAGCGAACAAAACAGCTTTCGGCGGCTGCGGCTGAATCAGTGGGTCAAACAGGAAACCCGGTTCATTGACATGGCCGATTGGGATGCCTGCTCGGCTCCTATCGATCTGACTGCAGCGAAGGACCTGACCTGGTACGCAGGGCTCGACCTGTCGACCAAGCTGGATATTACGGCCCTGGTGCTTGTGGCGAAGGACGACGGTGGAGTCTTCAACCTGCTGCCCTTCTTCTGGCTGCCCGAAGATAACATGCAGGCTCGACCGCACCAAGAGAGCAGCAAATATCGTCTGTGGGCGGCCAAAGGCCTCATCACCCTCACGACCGGCAACGTCGTAGATTTCACGGCGGTTCGCAGAAGATTAAACGAGTTGCGAGACCAGGCAGGCCTCAGTATCCAACAAGTGGCGTATGATCCGTGGTCGGCCACTCAACTTGCGCAGCAACTCCAAGAGGACGGATTCCAAATGGTTGAGGTGGGGCAGACCTATCGGCACCTTTCGGAGGCCACAAAGGAACTCCAGAGCAGCATCGTGCACCGCAGCGTCCGTCATGGTGGGAACCCGGTGCTGCGCTGGATGGCCGACTGCATGACGGTCAAAAGCGACATCAACAGCAACGTGCGACCAGTCAAGCCTGACCGACTAAAATCGTCCAAGCGAATTGACGGAATAGTGGCAGCCATCATGGGTTTGAGTCGTTCGATGGTCGATGACCAGTCGCGCTCTGTGTACGAAGAGCGTGGAATCCGGATGCTTTAGCAAGCTCGCGCGACCCCAGTCAGTCGAGCTTCCTTGCATGGCCTGACTTCCTAACCTTGTTTCGTGGCTCGGCCCAACCGGAGTCTCTCTGACTGACCCGAGATAACTGGCCGGTTAATGCCACTCTCCGGTTAGGTGCGTCAGACGTCAGTTGACGTGATGCGGACATATCAGGATCTATCGTAGATTGCGGCCTTTTCAGGGCCGAACTCAAACCAACCTAACCCACTGATTCCACGAGACGACCCAACGAGAAAACGCCGATTTTATCCCTATTTGTTGGAACAGGAATGGAACAGGTCTGGAACAGCCACCCCCGGGAGAGCGCAGCCCGCATCCTACGGCACGGTTGCCGCTTGTCCTGCGAGGATCGCCGCGTGCTGTTTGATGATGTCCTCCAGGATGGCGAGGAGCGGCTGAAATCCCGCAAAGCTAATCGTGCTCGCCTTTGCCTTCACGACCTGTTCGGCGAAAATGTGTTTGCCGAAATGCTGGTTCTTATCGAAGCCATTGCTGTCATCGTTGAAGGTCTTGCCGCCGACCTGGGTGGCTTTCGTTGCGGCATCAAAGAAATCCTCGATCTTCGATTCAGTGACTCCAGGAGACAATGGCGTTCGCATCGCGTAGAGGTTTCGGGCGACGTGCAGGTACGGTTCGGTTCCCTTCACCCTGTTTTTCGTCGCCTTACCAATGGCGCTCCGGATGTCTTTAGCGCCCGCATCGTTGTCATACAGGATAATCACGGGGTGTTTCTGTCCCGGCGCGTGAAAGTGGTCCGTATCCTTCTTGTAGGTGCCGATGAAGTGCGCGATGAGCGCGCTTCCACCGGAGGAGAGTCCGAGAATGCGCCCTGTGCTCGTTTGGGGATAGTTGTACAGGCGCACGTTGAGCGTGATCTTGCCCTGCTGGTCGATGGTGGCGAGCTGAGGAAACTGCGCCGCTAGGCTGCGGATCGCGTGCTTGAGGTAAACGTTGTCTGTCTTCCCTTCGCAAATAATCACTGGTCGGGCTGCCATGTAGAAGTCCTTGTAGAGCAGGAAGCGTCGGTACATGGGCTGTTTCTTTTCCCCGTCGTGACGGTCAATGCTGTCGATGAATCCGAGGCGACCGTGCAGCTCATCGAGCGTGCCATCCCGATCCTCCAGGGTCACGACGCCGTTCTTGGTGACGGGCCCGACGAGCGTGAACTTACCCGTGGTGAAGAGATGGTGCACCATCGCTCGTACCTCTCGACGGTATTCGGTCCGCACGTTGATCTTCTGATTCACCACGAGCCCCGTGACCTCTTGTCGGGACATCCGGTACTGCATGCGCGTCTTGGTGGGGTTGATCCGGAATCCCGCGCGCGTGATCTGCCGCACGAGGGGCCGCGCTGGAGTCCAGACATGGGGGTTCGCGGGGTCTTGCTGCGCGATGTCCGGCGGGAATTCGTTCTTGTTCGTGGAGAACGTGAGATCGTCCGTATACCGGGAGTACGTACACCCCGCCCGCGAGACGAGCCGGAGGAGCTGCATGTCCATGATGTGTGCGATGAGGTTCGAGACGACCGGGGAGCACGGGCTGCCTTGCGGAAGGGAGTTGTCGTCGCAAGCGATCTGCGCGAGGCCTGGATCGCAGCTGATCCCTTCCGCGGCGGCATGCGCGTTCTCATCACCGGCCCTCAGGGCTTCGAGCGGGTCGTGCAGTTCGACCCTAACGAGCAGCCTGCCGAGATTATCCGCCGAGTTCGCGAAACATTGGAAGAGTGATCCGGGCCGCCGTATCCGGACTTCTTGTGGAAACGGATAGGCGGAACCTTGCGCGTTTCCCGGTACCGATCGCGAGATTGTTTCCAGGTACACAGCAAACCATTCGCCGTAAGCCGTTCGTTTGACAGGTCGATTCGATCGGGATAGACTCGACAATCATCATGCGAACGGCCCTGTGTGTGGCGGTGTTTCTTATGGCGGTCTCCGCACTCGCGGCTGATACCAGCGAATTGCAAAACCGCCGGCAACGCGCTGCGGCTGACTTCGGCGATGGAATTCTTATGGTGCACGCAAAGTCCGTGGTGGACGAATCCGCCGACGGGTTCCGCCAGGACCCTGCGTTTTACTACTTCACAGGTCTCGAAAATACTGTCGGTGCCATCCTCGCAATCGACGGCCGATCCCACGGGAGTTGGCTGTTTCTCAGCCCGCCAACGCCCAACGAGCGCTTCCTCGCGGGAGCGACGGGTCCGCTCAAAGGCTCACCCGGTTCAGACGCCCTGAAGCAGGCGGGGATCGAACACGTGGTCGATTGGTCCGAGCTTGCAAGCTTCCTCGAAAAGAATGGAACCGTTACGACAGCGCTTTACTACCCAGCGGTCAAATATTCGCGCCCAGAACTGCCGCCGAACATCACCGGTGATCCACCGAGCGCACCGTTGTGGGCTCTCGCCATTGCCAGGAGATGGCCATCACTTCAACTTAAAGAAGCTAGCGCACGAGTCAATGCCCTCATGGCTGTGCAAAGCCCGTCGGAGCTGGTCAACGTGCGTGCTGCCGCAAAGGCCACAGTCCAGGCCGTGATGGCTGGGATCCACGCGATCGGGCCAGGTGTGTCGCAGCGAAGTGTAGAAGCCGCTGTAGAGGACGCATGCTGGAGAGCGGGCGCGCACGGGGCATCGTTCTGGCGTGGGCAATGGCGGGGCTGAATGGCGTATTCCCGAACCCATTCGCTTCACTAACCCTCTATGACCATCTAAACGCCGTCACGAATGCCGGCGACCTCGTACGGCTCGATGTTGGTTGCGAGTGGAACCACTACGGGGGCGATCTGGGCCGGACGGTTCCGGTATCGGGCCGCTACACCACCGATCAGCGCGAGATCTGGAATATTTTCGTGTCGGCTTATCATGCGGGCGTGAAATCGTTGCGAGAGGGAGCCACGGTGGATCAGATCTTCGAAGCCTGGCGCGCTGAGTTAATTCGCCACCGGCAATCCGCAAGGCCGGCAACGCGGGTTGCGTCACTTGGACCTATAGCGCCCGAACTAAAGCGCCCAAACAGCAGCAGGTTCTGGCGGTCGTCTCAGACCTTAACGGGAGTGCCCCCCGGCTTTGAGTAGCTGGATTCAACGAATTCCATCGAGCGGCAGCGTACTCTAATGTCGTTCGATTCCGTCCCTGGCCCCGACATTCTAGATAAAATAGCGGACTTCTAGAAACCGATGGTTAAAGACCTGGGGAACAAGGCGGGAACACCAAGACTTGGTTCATTCCTCCCCCCAGACGGGTTCGAGGAGATTATTACCCGGAAGTCGGCTTGTAGCCGGGTTATCGTCGCGCTCACGAAGCCGGTGGGCTAAACCGCCACTCTCAGCTTGATCCCGTCATTGGGCGCATTGACCAAATCCTGCTTTGTACCGAGGTATCGCTCAGTTGTCTGGACCGACGCGTGGCCCAGGAGCATCTGGATTTGCTCCAACTCGCCGCCAGCGGCCCGGCACAGTTTGGCGCACGTCCGGCGGGCGTCGTGTGGCGCGATGCCGGGGACGCCGGCAGCTTCTGCATACCTACGAAGGAACTGCCAAATAACCTTCTCGCTCAAACGCTCGCCGGAAACCTGATCGCCACGATTTATCGGCCGAAATACGAAGCCATCACCCAAGCCAGCGGCCGAGGTCCAGGCATCGATCGCCATTTTTGCCCACGTCGGCATCGGAATTGTTCGCACGCGACCGTGCTTGCCGATCAAGTCTACGATGCACCAGTGGTTATCCCCTTGCTGAATGTGCTTGAGAGTAAGAGCCGCCACTTCGGATCGGCGCAACCCGCAGCCGAGGAGCACCGCGAGCATCGCCCGGTCTCGCAGCCCCTTGTTTGTAGTCGTGTCGGGCGCGTTGAGAAGCGCCTGGGCCTGTCGCAGCGACAGCCAGTTCCCGACACGGACGCCCTTCGACGCGACTCCCTTCACGCGCGCGATCCCGCTGGCCAACTCCGGCGCCAGCAACCCGTTGTCAGCGGCCTCGACCGCCAGTTTCCGCACGGCGGTGATCCGGACATTGATGGAGACGGAGCCGAGCCCGCGGGCCTCAAGCGCAACTCGCCACGCACTCACGGTCGCTTTCGTGAAACCGGGCCGCGGCTCCTGGCCGTACCACTCGAAGAATTCGTCGAGCCCAAGATTGTAAACGCGCTTGGTGATCGGGGAGGAGACGCTGTCTAGCACGAGCGCCTTGAGTTTACGCCATTGGCTCGCTTGTGGGGCGACAATCAAATCGGTCATCTCTAGGTCCTCATAATGGGCCATAACGGAAGCATTTGGACCTTACCTCTGCTCGGCGGGGACATCAAGGACGCCGCTACTTCGTTGATTGCGGCAGCACTACCGTGACCCGGCCATTCACGATCGGATTCCGGTCATCCGGTCCGCCGCAGGTTTCCGGTTCGGCCACCCACGTACCCGGTTTCATCCGCGTATAGTGCTTCGTGAAGTTCCAAGGCTTGGTAAGCGCCACCGGATCGGTGATGCTCACCTGGTCTTCGAGCGTGTTGGCATCGATCTGGCGGAATCGCTCGTGAAAATGTGCTTTTTCGCTGAGCATTGCTGGTGTGAAATCGGCCCAGATGCCGCTCCTGACCGAGATCGTATCCACCACCAGCGTCTGGCCTTCCCAATGGCCGATCGATCTGCCTAAAAGAGTTGGCCAAAGCTCGTCTTCCGGTGGAAAGCCGCGGCCGTCGGTATAAATGTGCCGCGTTTCCTTGTCCACCGTAATCCACGTCTTCTCCGGCGTCACGACAAATTCGTAGTCAAACGGCGTGCCGATGATGTGAGGCATGCCGGCCGCGCAGTAGACGGTGTGCGTGTCCACCAGCGGATCGGGATAATTGGCATCGCCCTGGTGCTCCGCGCGGACCAGGTTCAGGCGATACTTGGCTTCCCACTCCTCGTTGTAAGGCGGATGATCACGCGTGCCGGGGACAAACGACGGCCCGTTCTCGACATCAAGTAGTGCAGGCGAGCCCTTCAATCGCCAGACGCCGCTCCAATTCGGAAGATTCGAAAATGACTTGAGCCGCGCCGGCGAGTTCAAATCCGCCTGAGCGAGGGCGTTGGAAACAAACAGCAGCACTGCGCTCAGAGAGCTGATTCGCGCGAACATGCGGACTTTCGAGCTTGTGGCGTTCATGGCCAGATCCTCTTTTCCGGGAGTGCTATGGGGTATTGGGATCGCCGGTCGGCGAGCCTCCGATTCGCGTGCCATCGGCAAGGGTCACCGTGATCAACGAACCGCCCGGCCGGCCGTCGCGCAGCGGATGCATGATGATGGTGATCTGATCGCCAGGCTTGAGGCTCTTCGGTTTCCAGCCTTGGCGCACCAGACCCGACGGCGAACTCGTCTCAATGCTCCATTCCACTGGGTTGCCGGACGAGTCTTTCACCATGAGCTGGATCCACGAGTGCGGATTGAGCCACTGGAATTCTTTGACCACGCCACTGATCGTGGCCGTTTTGGACATGTCGAAGGCAGCGAACGAGTGATGCCCGAATGCTGCCGTACCACCGAGGAGGATCCCCAGCGCAGTGAGCGCGAGCCGGCGGAGCGTATTCTTTGTCATATGTCCGACCTCACATCACGACTAGATTACGCCAGCGGAAATCTTGCGGCAAATGTCGTTCCTGGCAAGCTCGGACCCCGCGCGTGGTTATGCCGGCAGTGGCGGTGGGTGGGGCAAGCTCCCAGCCTACAATGAATGTTTGTCCCGTATGGACCGACAACCACACATCGTCGTGGTCGGCAGCGCCAACATAGATCTCACCACGTTTACTGATACTTTTCCGCGGCCGGGCGAAACTGTTTTTGGAAGTAGGTTTCAATTGGGCTTCGGAGGCAAGGGCGCCAACCAGGCCGTGGCGGTGCGTTTGTGTGGGGCTCGTGTTTCCATGGTGGCGCGGGTTGGCGATGACCTGTTCGGACCCGCCACCGTCACCAACTTCACCTCCCGTGGCATAGACGCCAGCAACGTGGGAATCACGCTTGGCGTAGCGAGCGGTGTCGCACCTATTTTCGTCGACAGTTCCGGACAGAACCGCATCCTGGTGGTGAAAGGTGCGAACGATTGCCTGCAACCTGCCGACGTGGATCGGGCGGCCGATCTGTTGCGGAGCGCGGACTGCATCGTGCTACAGCTGGAGATCCCGATTGAAACCGTGTATTACACGCTAAGGTTTGCACAACAGCACGGGATTCGCACAATTCTCAATCCCGCCCCGGCACAGCCGCTGGATTTGCAGGCTGCGGGTCTGGCGGACTACGTCGTACCGAACGAAACGGAGGCGGAGGCACTCTCCGGCATGCCGGTTCGCAATGTGGAAGAAGCGCAGGCATGCGCACAACGACTGCTCGACGGCGGTCTGCGACGGGTTATCCTTACGCTGGGCGCCAACGGCGCGTTGTATGCCGGCAGCGACGGGATGCGGCACGTGGCTTCCTTCCCGGTGAAGCCCGTGGATACCACCGGCGCTGGCGATGCGTTCATAGGAAGCTTTGCGTTCTTCCTGGGCTGTGGTTGTCCGGAATCAGAAGCCATCGCGCGAAGCAACATGTACGCTGCCCTCTCGACGTTAGCGGTGGGGACCCAGACGTCATTCATGAGCAGAGAGGCCTTCGAGGCAGAGTGGGTCAAGGTCCACGAGGCACCGATCAGCTGACGAGGGGAGCGATCGCGATGGAAGCGAGCCCTGCGAGGAAGCACGCGAACATCAGGGCCAGCCGCAGGTTGGCTTTGGCCCCGGCGTCCTTGAACTCACGCCAGATGAAGACGCCCCACAACGCGGACACCAGAGTGGCGCCCTGCCCAAGCGAATACGAGACTGCCGGACCGACCAGGCCCGGCTTGGCACCGACAACGAAATTGGAAATCGTCCCCACCGACCAGATGACGCCGCCAATAACTCCCCACATGTGCCAGTGACCCGGGACTTTGAAGTATTCGGCGGCGTGGACCGGCTTGCCGCTAATCGGCTTGTACATGAGGTAGCCAATCACCGGCAACGTGCCGAGAACTGCACCGATGGAAAACACGAAAAAGCCAGAGTACGGGGTGAGGTTCTGGACCCCGGCAATCGACTTCGCGAAAAAGGGGTAGAACAGCCCCATTAGCACGCCGCACGCCAAGCTCAGCGCAATGCCGAGCCGAGCCGACCTCACCGGTTGCACTTGGCCTGCCGGCTTCCTAGCAGCAAGCGTTCGATAAGCCAGGGCGTCGAGTGCGATCGCTGCCGCCACCAGGGTCATACCCCCGAACAGCAACACAGGGTTCCCGGCCGGTTTCACAATGTAGTTGCCGATGGTCCCGATGATGAGCGCCAGGCCTATGCCGATCGGAAAAGCGACGGCCATGCCGGCAACGGCGATGGCGGCAACAAGCAGGATATTGGCCGCGGTGAAGATGATCCCGCTGAACATAGCCAGGCCCAAGTTGCGCGCCGCCGCCTGCGAAAGGCTCTCTGTGAACGGGAGGCCGTTGGCCAGATCGCCGGTGCTACCCAGCGTCACGCCAAACAGGACGCTGCTGAGCAGCATGCCGATGATGTAATCCCAATAAAAAAGCTCGAAGCGATACGACTGGGCCAGCTTTTGGGTGTTGGCCCAGGACCCCCAGCAGAACATGCAAGCGATCAGCATCAGAAGAGCCGGCAGGTAGTTTCCGGGCAGATACATGTACCTTGTCCCCTTTTACTTCGGCCGATCGGAACCGATGGGCCGCCAAATCAAATCGACATACTCTTTATAGAACTTGGATGGGTCCAAGTCGACCTGCATGTGGGCCATGCCGACATCACTAGGGTTGCGCACGTGGATAGCCGATTCCCCTAAGCAGACGGAAGCTCCTCTTAACCGGAAATATCGGAACGGGTGAGATAGGTGAGGTCGCCGGTGTTTTTGGCTGTTACCGCGGCATCATCAGGCGGCCGATGAAGAGGACGACCTCGGTGCGCGTGTCGCGGATCAGAAAGATGAACGGGTGATCGGCGCGGAAGACAACGGCCTGTTCGGGCATGTGCATGGCAAGGGTGCGCATGGTGATGCCGGTGGCGGCTGCGGCTTCGGTACCCTGCTCGGAAACATCAACGAAGGCCTTGTGCACGACCTCGGATATCGCGACGCCGCGTTTCGGCTCGATGCCTGAGAAGTCGGCTTTGTCGACGAAGGCTGTAGGCATGCCCATAGTCGAGAGCGCCTTGCGGAGGGAGAACTCGGATTCCGCGCGAAACTTGGGCAGGCTCACCTGCACGTTGCGAGTGGTGAGGCTGACCAGCCAGCCGTTCAGGTTTTCGAGTGTAAGCGATTTCTCGAGGCCGGTAAGGCCGCTGAGGGTCTTGGGGAGTAGGACGTCAAAAGCGATTCCTGTGCCGGCGTAGCGCATTTCGAGGATTTGGGCGGACGGCGTTTCGGTGTAGCCAAAGTTCGAGGTCTGGTTCATGAAGTTGGCCTGCGTGGTGGCGCCGGTCGGTAGAGTGAAGGGCGCGGGCTGGGTGCGCGAGGTGACGAACGGGTTCTGCCACTTGCCGTAGAAGTAGATGGCGCTGGTGAGGACGAGGCGGGTCTGGGCGTCGAGTGAGCCCGCCTGCAACAGGTTCTTGATCTTGTCGTTGGTGTGCACCTCAGTCCAGCGGTTGATCTCGGATCGCGCGGCTTCGGGATTCGCGATGAAATCGAGCGGCGTAAGAGGAGCGTGGTAGTTGTTTGCGAGTGTGTTCTCGAAGGCCGGTTGGATGTCTAATCCCTGTTGCACCCAGAGTCCGTTGGCGATGTGTAGTTCGTTGCCTCCGGTATTGCCGGCCTTGGTGACATCGGCGAGCAGCGCTCCAAGACCGGCATCGTAGGTGGAGTCGTACTTAAGGTGCAGGACGGATTGGATTTCTTCGGAGGTCTGGCCGCGGGCGCCGGCGAGGGCCATGGAGAGCGCGGTGGCGATGTTGAAAGGCGAGAGGATCAGGTTCGCGTCACCTTGCGCAAGTTGTTTGTAGGCGGCGGTGGTGAAGGCGTTCATCGCGGGCATTATACGGGAGTCGGCTGCCGGCAGCGCGGCGGCGAGAAAGATCGGAAGAACAAGGCGTTTCATGAGGCCTCACATCCATAATGTCGCGACTGTGGCGATCCTTTCAGAGAGGGCGGTGTCGGTTAACGGTTCAATCCGCCGCAAAGTCTGTCTATGCCTCTTCCCAGATGAGGAGGCCCAGGGGATACGACTCAACCGGAACGATATCTCGTGATATCGGTAGCGTTTCTGCCATGCCCGATTGGACCGTGAGGCTTCCTCGAATCGGACTGGTGGCCCGCACCACCTTGCCCAGCCGTCACGACCTGTTGAAACCAAATGTGTCGGTGGGTGGTAAATCCTGCCGATGCCCTCGACTATTGCGATCGGCGCATGGAGTGTGCCGGCAGCCGGCCCAACGGCTGGACCCGTTGCTGGCCCTCGAAATAAGGGTCGAACGCCTTCAGGCCCACATTGAAAGCATCGAGTCCGTCCGTGCCATTAAGCGCCTGCAGCATGCCTACCGACACTATGTCGAACTCGGTTTGTGGAACGACTTCGCGGACCTGTTCGTTGAGGACGCCGTCACCAACTATCAGTCGGGCGTGCGTGGAAAGAATGCTATCCGTCAGCTCTTCTTCGAGCAGGTTGGCCAAGGGAAGCTTGGCCTCTCCGAAGGCCGCATCTATCCGCACATCTTGTTCCAGCCCGTGATAACCCTCGCGACAAACGGCCGAACTGCGAAGGGGCGATGGCGCATCCTGGCGATGTTGGGAGGCTTCGGAGGCTCGGCCACATGGTACAGCGGCGTCTACGAGAATGAGTACGTTTTGGAGGACGACGCCTGGAAGATCAGCCTGCTTCACTCAGAACCCAAGGTCACGGCGGCGTGTACTGCCGCTGGATGGAAGGACTCGAGAGCATACGTCCCGTTTCACTACGCTGCCGCGAGCGTCACCACGCCGATCCCAGATTCGGCGAGCCGGAGTGCCAAGTCGCCGAACGGCACCACTCCCTTACTCACCTCGCTTGTTGATCGCGTCAACCAACTCGCGCGGCGTGCCGCGCGGCTGAACGATCAGGCCGAAGTCACCAATCTCCAGGACAGCTACGGAAATGCTGTCGATCGCAAACTCTGGGATGAGGCGGCGGATGTTTTCGCCGATGACGGAACTCTGGAGCTGGGGTTGCAAGGCGTCTACGTGGGTAACGGGAATCATCGAGCCCAGTGGATACGAGACGTCGGCGGCCAGGATGATATAACCTTCTTCTGCCAGAATTTGCTGAGCGGGAGCCGGTTTTTTCACTCCTTACCTCGCACTCGTTATCAATTCGACCGCCCTGTATCCTGTCCTCACCACTGCGAATAGGCTCATCTTCGCGGATCTCGAATTGTAATTGGGGGGTATGGCAGCCGCCGCGTGAGCCGCGGATTCCTGACTCAGTTGCTGCACCTGCCGATTGGGCATCGCGGTCGGGGGCCTCCAGTTCGTCCGACCGACGCTCGGCGCGAAGGGACCGATCCTGGGTGGCAATTAACTGGCCCTGCAGGAAACTCACCTGGTTGGATTTCTGAATAACGGCCAACATTGTCGCGAACAACTTCCGTGTTTCCTCGTTCGCTTTTGGTGATACTTATCTGATTGGCAGTGGCTTGGTGAGCGCCTTCCATTTCGGAAGCAATCGCTCGAACGGCGTCAACAGCCCGGATAACTTCTATAGTTGTCGGGATTTGGGATCCGATGCGGGCGACCTTTCTGTCTTATATACACGTTACATTTGAACGGCCTAACTTGTAGATTTTGACCGATCCAGCATTTGATTCATTGAAGGTACTGTTTGAACCATTCGAGGACCGGTTTCATAGCTTCATTTGTCCTCTTCCCATACACGTCGAAGTGTACGCCGCCTTCTAGAGTGAAGAGCTTCTTCGGTTCCTTAGCCTTACGATACAATATACTGGCGTCATCAGCTTCGAGCTCGTCCTTCTCAGCTTGAACGAAGAGAATTGGTGTTGGAGACACCTTGTCAATAATCTCTTCCGGCTTGTAGCCCAGCCACCCATCAACGGTTGCTAGAGTTGTTCCGTTGCCTTTTTCCTTTTCCACCTGTTCAGCACTCTTCAAGGAAGAGCTCAGATCAGGAGGCATTATCAGTACCGAATCGGTTCCCTCTCCCAAAAACCCATGGAAGTCTTTGGACTTGCCAGTCAAAACCCTGTTTATCCTGTCCTCTTGAACTTTTTGCATTAAAGTTTCCCACTCCTGCTCGGTTCGAAATCTTCGCATTCTCCGCTCGCCATCACCGACCAAGACCATTGAGGCAACACACTTTACTCGTCGGTCTTGAGCTGCGATGTATGCCACTTCTCCTCCTCCCAAACTTACACCTAACAAGGCGATTTTGTCAGGGTTAACTTCTGGTCTTGATTGCAAGTAGGATATGGCGTTTCTAGCGTCATAGATCTGTAGGTATGGAATTACCTCGCCGCGGACGCCTTCGCTCTCTCCGAATCCTCTGAAATCCATAGTTAGGGATACAAAGCCACCTGCGTTCAACTCTTCAGCGAACCCAGGATGGAAAGCGTCCGCCGTGCTCATGAAACCTGGCACAAGCACGACAGCAGGAAAAGGTCTTCCTTCTCGGGAATTGTCAGGCGTAGAGAGTATTCCGGACAGTTTTAGGGCGTCGCTATAGTAGCTTATTCTCTTCTTCATCGATCTATGATACGAGGATCTGCTGTGAAGAAGCAAGTGTGAAGAAGCAAGTGTGAAGAAGCAAGTGACTTCACCTCCAAGACGTTGGTGCTAAGAACAGTCTTTCGGTCATTCCGTCGCGGCCTCGCAGGGACGCGCGAGTCCATCTCTTCAGGTGAGCGCCCCGCACGCGGATGCGAGGCCCCGATGATGGTTCGGGGTGAAAGGAGCCCACTGCAACACCTCCAGCCGAGGACGGGAGGGCGTGTCTTTTCTACGGTCAATTTGGCTTTTCTGAAATGTCCTGGAGGAATCTTGTGATCACGAGTGCCAATATGAACACCCAAAGCGCCAGCGGTAGATCCAACAGGAAGGACGCGACAGAATGAAGGCCATACCATGAGTGCGGCTCAATCACCCATGGCCAGAATGGCGCACCGTCGAGTAGCAGAAAAGCCATTTCGCGGAGAGGGATCTCAGGCCAAGTACCGGAGGTTAGCCACCCAAGAATTTGAAACCCCAGGATAAGGACCGGCAGTGCGGACCCCCCAAGCTGGGAGAATATACCAGTCGACCCCGCGTTCACACCTGAAGGCCCCCGGGGCCCCGGTCTTGCAGAGTGCAGCGGAGGCCGGATAATTGACGCTCGATCTCCGCTGCTCATTGGCTGCACTAGGTCGAATTCCGACAACCGGAGGGGAGTCATATGGTCCAGCCGCGGAGAGAGGAGGTGGCGCATGAGCTCGGCCCGACCGGCGTAACCGCTTCCTAATCGTCGTCCTGTGATAGTGCCTGAATCACGGTCTCCGGGATCGACTGCGCCTTCAGCCTTTCGGGGCCGGTGAAGTCAATTCGGCTCCAGACCCGGGTCTCCGAGCATTCAACTGCGAGATCCGCGCCCTTCAGTATCTTATGTTGGACATCGAAGCTGCTTCGGCCAAAGCGCGTGATCGTCGTCTCCACGGTCAGCTCATCGTCGAACCGGAACGGGATCAAAAACTTGCAGCGTGTATCCACCATCGGGATGACGATACCCTGCTTCCCCACCAGGTCTGCTCTAGGAAAGCCCGCAGCCGTAAAGAGAGCCGCCGCGCAGGCGTCGAACCACTTGAAATACTGCGGGTAGAAGACGATACCCGCTGGATCACAGTCTCCCCATTCGATTCGGATAGTGAGCCGGTTCTTTAGCATTAGTCGCTGCCTTTCCTTTTCTATGTGGATTCGCCGCGGACCGAACGAGGTCCCGGTCTGCGTATCCTTAGACGCATTCATGCATCATAATAGGCCTCTTGCCCACGGCGGTGTAGTACCATTGGTCGTTACAAACGGTGCCGCGATCGATGCGGATATTGCACTTTCGCGAGTGACTTGGGAGGTCCTGGTGCCCACACGATGACTCCGGACGAGGTGATCACGGTTGCGGAAGCCGGCCGAAGGGCCTGGTGCAAAGAGGCTCTTTTCGCATACCCCGAGTATGAGCGCAGACGCCTTCAGTCACGAAAACCGAGATGGAAGATCTCATCGACTTGACAACCGGACTCCGCCGGATGAAATCTCCGTTGTTTCGGTCCCGGAAGCGTTCGAACGCATTTGCATCAGGCGAGGCAGCGACGGCCCTGCGGGCCGCTCGCTCTGGTCTTCGATACAATACGCCGGAAGATGTGGATCAGTTGCTTGGACGGGCGCCGATTCGCGTACCGGCCAATGGCTTAAAACGGAATGGACATCCGTATCGTAGGACTTGACGGCTTGCCGGAGGTTCACCCGGGCGACGACCTCGCGGGGCTGATTCTGGCCGCAGCGGTTCAAGCTCGGGAGACGATTGCTCACGAGACTATCGTGGTCGTCGCGCAGAAGATCGTCTCGAAGGCAGAAGGCGCGATCGTTGATCTTGGTGAAATTCAGCCTTCTGAATTCGCCTCACGATGGGCCCGGCAGTGGGGCAAGGACGCGCGTTTCATCGAACTGATTCTTCGCCAGTCCCGCCGCATCGTTCGCATGGACCGGGGAGTCCTGATTGTTGAAACCCATCACGGTTTCGTGGCTGCAAACGCCGGAGCGGATCAGTCCAACGTGCCCGGTGAGCGCTTCGCGACGGTACTCCCCTCCGATCCCGACGCATCAGCCCACGCGCTGCAGAACCGGCTCAACTGTGGCGCCCTGCTTATTACCGATAGTTTTGGTCGGCCATGGCGCGAAGGGCTGGTGAATGTCGCCATTGGTGTCTCCGGTATGGAGCCGCTTGAGGACTGCCGCGGTACGCTCGATCGCGATCGGCGCGTTCTGCAGGCCACTGTCGCCGCGCGTGGCGACGAGCTCGCCGCGGCCGCTGGGCTGGTGATGAAGAAAGCCGCCGGCGTGCCTGTAGCACTAATCCACGGGTTTCAGTGGCCACCCGCGGAGGGGTCTTCCGCGCCCCTGATTCGCCGGCCGGAGTTGGATCTGTTCAGGTGAGCCGCTGTCATTGTCCTCCGACTGAGTTCGGGATTAGGGATTCGCAGGGATTCGCAGCTTGACAGGCGCGACCCGTGGAAGATAACATAGTTCCTCGTCACCGGGACATTTCTGTTGCCTCCGCTCGCGCCCTCTGAGCGAATCCGCAACTGAATCAACTCTGCGATGCGGGACCAAGTGTGAACCATGCCAATCTATGACATCGAGTTGAATTCGGCCGCACACTATCCTGTCAGCGGGATTGTCGAGTTGTCGCCGTTAATCGAAGAAGCCGGTTTCGGCGCGTTCTGGAAAGGTGAATCCAATAGCACCGATCCACTGGTCTTGCTTTCTGCGATTGCAGCGCGGACCAAGAAACTCAAATTAGGCACTGCCATTTATCACATCTATGGACGGAGTCCGGTTACCCTCGGCGTTCAGTCTGCTACTCTTCAGGATCTGTCCGCAGGTCGACTGCTGCTTGGCTTAGGAGTTGCCAACACGACCATTGCTGCCTGGCATGGTGGGATCTTCGACCGGCCGCTCCGGCGCATTCGCGAGTATGTGGAAATTGTGCGCCAGACCAGCGCGGGCGAGCGTGTCGAATATCAAGGCGAAATCTATACGACCGGGAAACGCTTCCAGCTTTCCTGGAAACCCGATCACCCCCGATTTCCGATAATTATTGCCGGCTTGGGACCTCAGATGACGCACCTGGTGGGCAAGATCGGCGACGGGGTGATGATCAACATGGCAATACCCGACACCGTGCGCCAGATTGCCGAGCGCGTTCGCGCTGGTGCTGCCGAAGCCGGTCGTCCCCCGAGTGACATCCAGATTATTACGAAGGTGCGGGTTTCGCTAAATCCCGATCGTGCGAAAGCGCGGGCAAAGCTGCGGCAAGTGCTCACCTTTTACAACATCGCCGACCATTACCGCGACATGCTCAAGGCGTCCGGTTTTGAGCCGGAGGTGAATGCAGTCCAGGAGGCCTTCCGTCAAGGAGGTTTCAAGGCTGCGCAGGAACTGATCACCGACGCTTACATGGATCGACTGCCAGTTGTGCCTGGTACCTCGGCTGGGGAAATTAAGGAGCGCCTGCAGCCCTTTTTGAACGCGGGCGTGGATCGTTTGATTATCCCGTACGTACCCTCGACGGAAGATGTCCTCGGAGACGCTAAGCGTTTTATCGAGGCTTGGAAGAAAGCTAATTAAGAGAAAGAGTTCCGCCAAACTGATGTGGCTGGACTGATGACGCCGCGGTAAGAAGTGATCATGCCAGAACCGGAATTACAAGCTGAAACTACTGCACAAGACCAGCAAGCGATTCGGCAGAGCGTTCGTGAGCTGTGCAGAGATTTTCCCGATGCCTACTGGCGCAAGGTCGACAAGAATGAGGAGTACCCGGAAGAGTTCGTAAAGGCGGTCACTAAGTCCGGGTACCTGGCTGCTCTCATTCCGGAAGAATATGGCGGTGCTGGGATGGGTATCACCGAGGCCAGCATCATCCTGGAGGAAATCAATCGCTCCGGAGGCAATCCAGGAGCGTGTCACGCGCAGATGTACACCATGGGCACTCTTCTGCGCCACGGCAGTGAGGACCAGAAGCGCCGGTACCTGCCGCAGATTGCGCGCGGTGAGCTCCGTTTGCAGGCTTTTGCGGTGACCGAGCCGAACTCAGGTTCGGAGGCGACGCGGATTCAGACGCGCGCGCTACGCAAAGGAGACCGGTACATCGTAAACGGGCAGAAGATCTTCATCTCGCGAGTGAAGCAATCCGACTTAATGCTGCTGCTCGCCCGCACGACTCCTTACGACGATGTAAAGGATAAGACCCAGGGCATTTCAGTCTTCATTGTCGATATGAGAAACGTTCGGGGGAAGCTGGACGTGCAGCCGCTCGATATGATGGTGAACCATCACACGAATTCAGTTTTCTTCGAGGATGTGGAAGTTCCGGCCGAGAATCTGATCGGCGAAGAGGGCCGCGGGTTCAGCTACATCATCGACGGCTGGAATGCCGAGCGCATTCTGGTTGCCTCCGAAGCGATAGGGGACGGGCGCTGGTTCGTCAACCGAGCAGTAACTTATGCCCGCGATCGCGTTCTGTTTGGAAAGCCGATCGGGGCGAATCAAGGAATTCAGTTTCCCATCGCGCAGGCGTATGCTCGGATCGAAGCCGCCGACCTGATGCGTTTTCAAGCCGCCGCCAAATTCGACCGCCGCGAAAAATGCGGAGCCGAGGCGAACATGGCAAAGCTGCTGGCATCCGAGGCCGCATGGGAAGCGGCGAATATCTGTCTGACTACCCACGGCGGGTACGGTTTTGCGCGCGAATACGATGTGGAGCGAAAGTTCCGAGAGACGCGATTGCTTACGATCGCGCCGGTCAGTAATAATCTGATCTTGGCATTTCTCGGAAACAAAGTCCTGGGATTGCCGAAGTCGTACTGACTTGGAACTCTGGAATCGGTGAACAATGGGCGATGAACTACGCCGCTCCTGGATGTTTGTACCGGGCCACCGCCAAAAGATGATCGACAAGGCGCTTGGTCTGGCCCAGGTTGACGCCGTGATGCTGGATATCGAAGATGGCGTTCCTCAGCCGGAAAAGCAGACTGCCCGCCAGCAAATCGGGGCTTCTTTAAGCAAAGAGCGAAAGCCCGGAACCACTCCCGCGCGCTTCGTGCGAGTCAGCGCCGTGAGCTACGAACAAATCACGGCAGATCTGGCGCAGATCGTCCAGCCCGGGCTGGATGGACTGGCGTTACCGAAAGTCGAAACGACGCAGCAAATCCAGCTCGTGGATGCGATTTTGCGCGACCGCGAGCGGCAGATGGGCATCGCAGTTGGCAAGATCGCTTTGTTGATCGCGATCGAAAGTCCCCGAGGGTTGCTGAATGCGTACGGCATCGCCACTGCGTCGCCTCGCGTGACTGGATTGATGTTCGGAGCGGAAGATCTCGGCAAGGAACTCGGTCTCCCGTTTCGAAGAGAAGCGGAAGCATCGGAGATGCTGTTCCAAAGGTCTTCGCTGGTGGTTGCCGCGGCGGCCGCGAATGTTCAGGCCGTGGACGGCGTGTGGCCCGATCTGTCAGACGCCGAGGGACTCAAGCGGTATGCCCTGCAGTCTCGAAGGCTCGGGTTCAGCGGGATGTCGCTGATTCATCCCGGCCAGATCGAGACGATCAATCAGCTCTTCGGGCCGACGGCGGACGAAGTGGCCTATTGCCAAAAGGTCATCGAGGCATTCGATGCGGCGATTGCACGCGGCGACGGCTCTATTGCTTTCGGCGGTCAACTGATCGATCTTCCGATTGTCGAGAGGGCAAAGCGCACCGTGGCGTTCGCGGCAAAACTTGGCGTGGCGACAGCAAGTTCTTGATCAAACAGGAGCCACAAGGAGGAGGATTATCAGAATGGCCGTGAAACAGGGCTGGGAAGGACGCTACTTCGAGGACTTTGAAGTCGGCGATATTTACCGTTGCCGCCTGGGTAGGACCCTCACCGAAGCCGACAATACCTGGTTTACCCTGTTGACCAACAACACCAATCAAATCCATTTCAACACCGAGTACGCGAAGCGAACCGAGTATAAACGGCCTTTGATCAACAGCGCTCTGACGCTCGCGATCGTAGCAGGAATGGGCGTCGCGGATGTCAGCGAGAACGGCTTTGCCCTGGGATGGGATGAAATCAAATTGCCCAACCCGCTGTTTGCGGGTGATACGCTGTATTCCGAATCGGAAGTTCTGGAGAAGCGTGAGTCCAAGTCCCGCCCGCAGTGGGGCTTGGTCAAGGTGCGTACGCGCGGCGTCCAGCAGGAAGGCAAAATCGTAATCGACTACGCCCGAACGGTGATGGTCTGGAAGCGCGCCTTCGCTCCTTCACGCGATCTTTTCCCTACAATCGATGAATCCAAATAACACCGATGAATCAGCTCTAGCCGGCGTCAAGGTTTTGGCGTTGGAGGTGTCGGTCTCCGGCCCCCACTGCACCCGCATTTTGGGGGACATGGGTGCGGATGTCATCAAGATCGAGAAGCCCAAAGACGGAGATTTGATCCGCCACTGGGACAGCGCTGTCCGCGGATTATCGTCGGGCTATGTGTGGCTCAACTACAACAAGCGCAGCTTCGCTCTGGACCTGAAGAAGCCCGCTGGATTAGAAATACTTCAGCGCCTGGTCAAGACCGTTGACGTGTTCGTCGAAAACTTCGCGCCGGGCGTGGCCGCAAGATTAGGGCTGGGATATGACGAGCTGAGTGCCATTAATCCTCGATTGATTTATTGCTCGATTTCAGGATACGGCCAGGGGGGGCCCTATAAGGACGTAAAGGCATACGACCTGCTGATTCAAGGCGAGGCCGGCATTATCGCCACCACCGGCTCCGAAAACCAGCCGGCCAAAGTGAGTGTTCCGATTGCCGATTTAGCGTGCTCGATGTATGCGGTCACGGGCATACTTACGGCTTTGTATCAAAGGCAAAGGACCGGCCGGGGGCAGTATCTCGATATTTCGATGTTCGAATCCATTCTGGCCTGGCAAGGATATTTTCTGCAACATTATTGGCACCAGGGCGAGGAGCCTGTGCGCGTCGGATTCCGCCATCATTACGTCACTCCCTACGGACCTTTTCTGGCTGGCGATGGAGTGTATGTGAGCTTCGCCGTGGCGACGCGGCAGGATTGGGAAATATTTTGCCGCGAAGTAATCGAGCGGCCAGACTTTCTGGAAGACGCGCGGTTCCAGACGTCGGAATTACGCCGGAAGAATCGGGCGGTTCTCGAGCAAATGATCGACGAGATCTTTCTGCAGCGAAACCATGAAGAGTGGCTGGTCCGGTTAGAGAAGAGCCGTTTGCCTTATGGCGAAGTGAGAAGCATCGCGCAGGTGGCGGCTCATCCGCAAGTGTCTGCTCGTGGGATGATTCGCGAAGTGGATTCCCCGGTTGGACGGATTCCTGTCACTTCCAGTCCCCTGCGCCTATCGGATAGTCCTGCCAGATTCGATCCGATTCCTTCGTTGGGTGAGAACACTGAATCGATTCTTCTCGACCTTGGTTACAGTAAGGAAGAGATTCAGACCATGCGCGATGAGAAGGTGATTTGATCGTGAGTCTCGGATGGGCTGCGGAGCCGGGAGTTCAGGACTTCATCTCAAGTACACACGTCCGGGATCGATCTCTTCCCGCAATAGCCGGAGTTCCTCTTTCGTCGGTAAGGGAGTGAGGGGCACCGGCTCAGGTATCTGGAGTGGAAACCCTGTGTTTTCCAATAACTGTTCGACTGCGACGCCTGGGTGCATGGAAACCAATGACGCCGTCCGTGAAGCATTATCAAACCCGAAAACAGCCATATCGGTGATGACGCGGTGCGGTCCGCCGCCGCGCAGGCCCAATTGCTCCCGGCTGCGGCCGTTTACGAAGCCCGGACTGGTGAGATAGGCTACGAGATTCGGCAGCTTGCGTTTTCCCGCGCGCACGATAATGACAACGCGTTTGGCGAGCGACGCTACATCATTGCCGCCGGCGCTGCCGTTGAAATAATGCACCTTCCCGTCGTGGTCTTTCGTCAGCGTCGTATTTACGTTGCCGAAACGATCGACCTCCAATCCGCCAATAAAACCGACATCGACCACGCCGCGGTGCAGATTCATGCCGAGCGTATCGAGAAATCCGCTCCAGCAGGTGGCGCGGTAAAAAATCCTGGAATCGGCCAGGCCCACGGGCGTGTCGACCGGTTCCATACCGGCGACACCGATCTCCAGCAATAGACTCAATCGAGGCGCATGCGTTCGCCGCGCCAGGACACAAGCGACCTGCGGGAGACCGATTCCCACGACGGCGATTTCACCGTCCTGCACTTCTTTCGACGCCGCGGTCACCATAATCTCGCTCGCGGTGATGTCGGAGAGTTGCTGTTCCATGACCTCGGTGGAAGTCGGTGGCATAGATGTATCTCCTAATAGCCGAAAATCGCCTCGGCCTTAATCTCATTCATGCGGCGCAAGCCGCCAACTTTCTCCAGGTACTCCCAGTGATCGCGCGTACCAAGCACATAATTCTGCAAATACTCACTCATTTTCTCGGGAGTCTTATGGTGCTCGGCATACAATTTCAGGTGTTCTGAGTCATAGTCATAGCATCCGAAAACCCCCGTCGGATGGCCGCCGAAAGGCTGATGAACCACTGCTTCTACACGGTGGCCGGCGATGATGGTCCGCTCCGGCGAGCGTTGAATGTACTCTGTGGGGACCAGTTCCTCGGTGACAATAAACAATCTCTTGCCAGCCTTTGCTTGTTCCTCATTTTCCCAGCGAGGACCATGAATCCAGCAATTCCCGCTGCGATCCGAGACCTGAACGTGGACCACTGACACGTCCGGTGTGATCCCTCGCAGGAAAACAAACTCCTCGCCTGTGAACGGACACTTTCCGCGCCGGAGATAGTCGGGCGCCGCGGACTCGAGGTGTTCCATCATTTCGGAGGCCAACAGGGACTTGATCGGTATGAAGGAGATGCCCAAAGCTCCCGCCAGATATCCAAAGGCGAGCGAGAGACTGCTCGAGTCGATGTGGATCAATGTACCGTTGTCTCGCGCGCGATTGATGCAGCGGACGGGGCCGAAGCGGTCGAGGGAGCCGCCTCCCACGATCAGTTTCGATACCAGACCGGCGCCGACGATCAGGTCCGTTTCCATGCCCATCACGCCCTGCGACAGCGTGAGGTTTTTCTTCTGCTGCCGGATGATTTCGTGCGCGAATACGATGGCGTTGCGTGCGATCGCAAACCCACCCAGCGCTATGTGTGAGCCGTCGGGGATGCTACGGACAACCTCCGCAATACTTTTAACTTTATCAGTCACGTTTTCAGATCTCCCCGAGAGAGGCGGCGCGTTTCGAGTGTCCGTCGTGCTGACCTTTATCGCGCGGAACCTCAAACATTCTAATGATCGAGGTGGTGACTGTCAACAGGATGGAACGGTTAAAGGCGGGCCGTGATAAAATAGGCATCGCCGTAACGGGACCTGCGCACGGATATTGAAGGCATGGCAAAGAAACCGATCACGAAGAAGGGCAAACGTAAGCCGGAGAAAGCGCACATCAACTTGCATGTGAACGGCGAGCCGGTCGAAGTAGCTTTTGCCCCGCACAAGACGCTCCTGGAAGTGCTGCGCGAGGACCTGGGACTCACGGGCACGAAACACGGCTGCGAGCTGGGTGAGTGTGGATGCTGCGCAGTGCTGGTGGACGGGCGGCCTGTCCTTTCCTGTTTGGCCCTGGGAATCGCTGTGGAAGGGCACGAAGTCGCAACGGTCGAAGGGATGGCGGAGGGGAACAAGCTTCATCCATTACAGGCAGCGTTCGCCGATCTGGGAGCCGCGCAGTGCGGATATTGCACGCCTGGGATGCTCCTGACAGCAAAAGCCTTGCTAGAGCAGGTCCCGCGGCCTTCGCGCGATCAGATCAAGGCGGCTCTGGCGGGAAACATTTGCCGCTGTACCGGCTACACCAAGATCTTCGAGGCAGTGGAGTTAGCCGCCGCCTGGATGGCTGGCGAGCAGGCGGAAGCTGCCAAGGAGAGTGTTTATGGCTGGCAATAACGGCAGCAGAAAAGCCGGCCTGCGGGTGGTGGGCAGGCCCTTCCGCAAGGTGGACGTCACAGCGAAGTGCACGGGAGAGACGAAGTACGCGGATGACATCGTGTTCCCGCGAATGCTTCACACCAAGCTGTTTCGCAGCACCGTGCCCCACGCGATCATTCTGAAGATCGATACTTCTAAAGCAGAGAGTTATCCCGGCGTCAAGGCAGTGCTCACGGGAAAAGATTTGCCGGCGGCGTATGGGGCCATGCCCGTCAGCGAGGATGAACACGCTCTGGCGATCGGCAAAGTCCGGATGGTTGGCGAGCCGGTAGCCGCCATAGCTGCGGTGGATGAGGATGTCGCGACCGAAGCCTTAGAGCTCATAGAAGTCGAATATGAGCTTCTCCCCACGATTTCCTCCATGCAGAGCGCGCTGGAACACAACGAGCCTCGGGTCCACGATCATGGCGAATTCGGTAACGTCCACCGGAGACAAGTGTATGAATTCGGCGACATGGACGCGGGCTTCGCCGAGGCCGATTTCATCCGGGAAGACCTGACGTTCTACGAAGGCAGCACCCATCTGGCTCTGGAACAACATGCCAGCGTCGCCAATTTCAGTCACGACGGCAAGCTCACCCTCTACACATGCACCCAGGACCTGCACTACCTGCATAAGGCGCTGGTCAAAGTGCTGGGGCTCCCCGCCAGCCACGTTCACGTGATCGCCACACCGAATGGAGGAGGCTTTGGAGGCAAGTGCGATCCGTTCCAGCATGAGATCGTGGTCTCCAAGCTGGCGATGATCCTCGGGCGTCCTGTCAAGATCTGTTTGACGCGTGAGGAGGTCTTCTACTGTCACCGGGGACGGCATCCAGTTCTAATGTCGACCAAGACCGGGTTTAAGAAGGACGGCTCCATCACCGCGATGCACCATCGCTCGATTCTGGACGGCGGAGCCTACGGCGGCTTGGGCGTCGCCAGCACCTTTTACACGGGAACATTTCAGACCACTACCTACGAAATCCCGCGGTTTAAAGTCGAAGCAGTACGAGTGTTCACGAACAAGGCTCCCTGCGGTCCAAAGCGGGGAAATGGGACCCCTCAGCCGCGCTTCGCTCAGGAAGTCCAGATGGACAAGATCGCCGAGCAGTTGGGGCTTGACCCAGCCGACATGCGGAAGCAGCATCTGGTCCAGCCTGATTCGACAGTCGCGAATTGGATCCGCATAGGGACCATGGGCCTGCGCAAGTGCATTGACAAAGTGGTGGAAGGCTCCCGGTGGAACGAGCGGTTCCGCAAGCTTCCCTACGGCAAGGGGATCGGGTTGGCATGCAGCGGCTACATGACCGGAGCCCAGACTCCCATTTACTGGAACAACATGCCGCATTCCGGCGTGCAGTTGAAAGTGGATCGGGGCGGAGGCGTGACCGTTTATTGCGGCTCGGCGGAAATCGGTCAGGGTTCCGATTCGATTCTGGCGTACATTGTGGCCGAGGTATTGGGAATCGATCCTTTCGACATACGCGTGGTAACCGCCGATACGGATCTTACTCCCGTGGATCTAGGCAGCTACTCCAGCCGCGTTACGCTCATGACGGGAAATGCCGCCATCCAGGCCGCGGAGCGCGCCAAGGACTTATTGAGCCAGGCGGTTTCTGAAAAACTGGGGGTTCCTGCCGAGCGGCTGTGCTTTGCGGATCGTCGCGTTTTCGACTCTGAGAATCCGGAGAAAACCCAGTCCTTTATTGAGGCTGTGTGGCTGGCCGAGACGAAGTTCGGCACGCTCGGGACAGTCGGCTCGTACAAGCCGCCGGCGGGTCAGGGAAAATTCAAGGGCTCCGGCATCGGTCCTTCGCCCGCGTTCAGTTATACTGCGGCTGTCGCGGAAGTCGAGGTGAATCCGGAAACGGGCATTGTGGTGGTGCCGCGCATGTGGATTGCGCACGATGTGGGCCAGTGCATCAATCCTGTCCTGGTGATGGGTCAAGTGGAAGGCAGCGTCTATATGGGCCTGGGCGAAGCCCTGATGGAAGAGATGACGTACCGCGGAAACCGGAATGTGGTTCACAAGTTCCCTTCTTTCCTCGAATACAAAAGCCCGACCGCGCTGGAGATGTGCGATGTTATCACGTACTTGATAGAAAATGGCGACTCAAATGGGCCGTTCGGAGCGAAAGAAGCGGGACAAGGGCCACAATTACCGGTTCCACCCGCGATCGCCAACGCTATTTATGATGCAGTGGGAGTTCGAATCGACGAAGTTCCGATCACGCCCGACAAAGTGTTAAAAGCGATCCGGGCGAAGGCCAAAGGTGAGGAAGGAAGGTACGGGCCAGCAAAGTTCCTGCACTGCGATATGCCCGCCCCGATTTTCGTACCGACACCGGCGGAAGGCGGAGATGGTAAGCCGTTACAACGCGAACCTGCCCTCGCCCAAAAATAGAGTGCTGCAAATCGATTAACCCGCAGAGTGATCATCTCGAATGCTGAGACTTCCTCGATTCCGTTATCTCCAACCAGCCTCGCTGTCCGAGGCTGTGCGCATGATGTCGGATTTAGGACCGGATGCGATGTACGTAGCCGGCGGCACGGACCTTTATCCGAATATGAAGCGCCGGCAGCAGATGCCGAAGGTTGTTATCGGGCTGTCGCAGCTTAAGCAACTCCGTGCCATGAAGGGCAAGCCGGCGGGAGGGATCGTCCTGGGCGCGGGTCTCACGCTGACCGATGTCACCGATGACCGCAGCATCCAGCATTCCTACCGAGCGGTCGCGAAAGCCGCCGAGTTAATCTCTACACCGCTGCTGCGCAACATGGGCAGCATCGGCGGGAACCTTCTGCTCGACACGCGGTGCAATTATTACAACCAGAATTACGAGTGGCGCAAGGCTATCCACTTCTGCATGAAGAAGGATGGCGAGACCTGCTGGGTTGCTCCGTCCAGCCCTCGTTGTTGGGCAGTGCAGTCGAGCGACTGCGCTCCGGTCATGGTGGCCATCGGCGCGAAAGTGAAGCTGGTTTCGAGTTCGGGCGAGAGGCTGATCGGGGCTGCTGAACTTTATCGGGATGATGGAATCCAGCATCTGAATAAACGGCCCGACGAACTGCTGACCGAAATCCATCTGCCACAGGTCAACGGTTGGCGAGCGACATATTGGAAGCTGCGCCGCCGCGGCTCGTTTGATTTCCCGGTTCTCGGCGTCGCCACTTGCGTGCGGCTGGCGGGAGACGGGACAGTGGAGGACGCCAAGATTGTTCTCGGAGGTGTTGGTTCTTTTCCCCTTGAGGTGGACCTCGCACGGAGAGCAATCATCGGGAAGAAACTGACCGATGAGACCATTCATGAGGCTTCCGCGGCTGCATACCCAACTGCAAAGCCGCTTGATAACACGGATTTTGCGATGCACTGGCGCAAAGATATGGCCCGCTATTATGTCGGAGGCACACTGCGGGAACTGGCCGGACTGCCTCCCAGTTTCCCGAGGCCAGGGGGCGATAATGGCTCGCCGGTTCTTCGCGTACTTTAGAGTGGCTACAGCGTCCAGAGCCGTGGGATAATTAAGAACTCCGATGCAAAACGAACCGAATTATGATGTGGCTCATCTAGGGCACTTGGAGCTTCTCACGCCCAAGCCTGAGGAGAGTCTCCGCTTTTTCAGGGACGTACTTGGCCTGACGGAAAGTGGCCGGCAGGGCGAATCAGTCTATTTGCGCGGCTGGGACGATTACGAGCGTCATACCTTAAAACTGACAGCCTCAAAGAACTCCGGCATGGGTCATATGGCCTTCCGCACAAGGAGCCCGGAGGCACTGGAACGGCGCGTTGCGGCGCTGAAAGGTTCCGGATATGAGATTGGATGGACGGATGGCGACCTGGGGCATGGTCCTTCCTATGTCTGCCAAGATCCCGACGGCCACAAACTGGAGCTGTACTACGAAACCGAATGGTATGAGGCATCGCCCGATCTGAAGCCCGGCCTGAAGAATCAGGCGCAGCGGTTTCCGGCGCGTGGAATCAGCGTCCGGAGACTAGAGCACGTGGAGTGCCTCGCTGTCGACGTCAAGGCGAACCGGGAATTTTTTGAGCAATACCTCGGCTGCCGTCTGACTGAGCAGATTGTGATGAACGACGGTACCGAGACGGGAATGTGGATGACCTGCACGAACAAAGGCCACGACTTCTCCTATATTCTCGACGATACGGGAACTAAGGGACGCTTCCACCACCTGACATATGCGGTCGATAGTCGCGAGGAGGTCCTGCGGGCCGCTGATATCTTCCTGGAGAACGGTGTGCTTATCGAAAGTGGACCGCACAAGCACGCCATCCAGCAAACCTTCTTCCTATGGGTCTATGAACCAGGTGGAAATCGCGTGGAAGTGGACAGCGCCGGCGCGCGTTTAGTCCTCGCCCCCGACTGGAAGCCAATCCGATGGACAGAGGAGGAGCGCACGAAGGGTCAGGCCTGGGGACTCAAAACCGTCGAGACCTTACATACTTATGGTACCCCGCCGATTGATGACCCTTTCTGAATCGGAGGCAATGCAAACCAGCGGTGCTAGATAAATCGAACGCGCAATCGCATTCATGAAGGCCAGTCATGAGCGTGATTTTGCGACCACGCCGGTGTGACCAAGCTGACAACCTGCTCTCTAGGATCGGCGGAGCGATATGACGGGTTATCGGAAGCTCCAAGGTCTGCTCAAATCCCTACATCGCTCTTTTCTCAGTTTCCGGTTTGACGACAACCCAGGACTTGGATCGTTCGGTCAACACTACGACGTTAATCGCGGTTGAGCCCAATCCAGCCATTCAAATGCCCTGATAAGCATCGCAAGCTGCTAGCAGGCGGTTGAGTCGACGGCATCGCGGTTAAAGCTAAACCCTCGAAGCGTTCGGCTGCGTCATCGACGTGGGCGCGTTGCGGGCGTCGGCTGCAATTCTTCGAACCTCCAGCAAAACCGCCAGCAGGAGTGAAATAATCAACGGGCCGAGGATGATGCCAAGGGCCCCGAACGCGCGCGTGCCACCAATAATTGACAGCGCGATCGTCAGCGAGTGCATTTGCACATGCCCGCGGGCTACAGCCGGACGCACCACATTGTCGATGACGACGGTAGCGACGCCGCACCAGATCCCGATAGCCGCCGCCTTCGCATACGCGCCCGTGGCAAGTTCGTAAATGACCACCGGCGCCCAGACCAAAGAGCATCCCACCAAGGGTACGATCGAAGCCAGGCCGCAGAAGAATCCTAGCATTGCCGCGGAGGGGACACTGGCAAAGGCAAATGCGGTGCCTGTCAATACAGCTTCACTGACGGCCGCCACGAAAGTCCCCCCGACAACCCCTACGATGGTGCTCTGGATATTCCGAATCAATCGCTCTACCGTTCCGGCATCCAGGGGAAGCGCCGGCAACGCCCTGTCGATCCAACCTCGTCCGTGGCGCAGCAGCTCGTTCAGGAAGATGAGCATCAGAAGCATGGTGACCAATGCGGCGCTCGCCCGGCTAAGGACAGATCCGACGGCACGTAGAAGCCAGGCCGCGGAGCCATCCGCGTACCGGAGAAGTTCCGAACGCACCACAGCAGAATCTACGGGTATGCGGGAAGCCACCACTTCTGCGATGCGGCCGGCGGCCCGCGAGATGCCGGTGGTCCATGAGTCGTTTGCCGACGGTTGTGCCAAGGAGATGTATGCGGCCCCGACTTGTTGTGCGAGGACCGCACCCACCGTCCAAAGGGCGACCGAAACGAGAAGGCCGGCCAAGGCGGCGGTCAGAAGGGCTGCGGGGCCGGGCCGTCCCAGCTTCCGAGCGAGCCATAAATGAACCGGCTCCAGCAGCACTGCCAAAATGACGGCGAGGAGCAAAGCCGTGAAGAAGGGTTCCGCGATCCGCCAGGCGAACGGCAGGAGGGCGGCGGCTATCAAGGCCAAGAAAATTAGTTGTGCCCAACGCTGCATTGCATCGATTTCCGTCCGGACCACCGCCGGGCTCATACCTAAAGGTGAGGATAGCGGAATTCAGGATGCGAGTCGCGAGCTGCTACTTACTCGCGACTCCACCGGCGGCCGAGCGTTACCCCGCCCTCTTCACTTGCTGAGCTGTCAGGCCCTTCAGCTTTGACGCGGCCTGTTCGTATTCTTCGCGTATCCGGGTCACGCGAGCCTCTATTACCGCCTTGGCGTCACCTTGAGCCCTGGCGGCCTTTTTCTGCTAAACGAAGGCTCAGATCCTGGATAACGCGCAAACCGGAAACTGGGCATGGTTAGAGCGAGCCAGAAGTCAGTGCTGGGAAAAGTTGCCAGACGCGAAGTACCCGCGTATCGCCGAGCGTTAACCAGAGCATCGGAATTTTACCGGGCCCAATCGTCGCTGGCCAATTGCCTTGTAAACATTTGGGCCTCTAATGCGGCCGGGGAGGCCACCAGCAAAATTCGGAGGATCGAGGGAAGGTAGGCAGCGTCCAACTCGGGCTCCTTCATCCACTGCGAGTTGGGAGCCACACCGATCGCCGCTCCGCCTCCTCTAGGTAATGCGGTGCGGGAGCAAGGCGGCGAGGGCTTCCTCCGTCCTCCGACCCGAATTTGCTTGTGGCCTGACACCTGCCACCATCTGCCACCATCTGGCCGCTCTATCCAGAAAAGCCTACCAGGAAGTTGGATTACGCGCGAAAAGGGATCGTGGATCCGAGCAACGGAATCCCGGCCGCAGGGCAGCACCGGTGCAGCACGTCGGCCACCCGTATGGGCATAAACGCTCTGGTGACGAAGTGAACTAGACCGAAAACACAACTACTTAGACCCAACTGAACCGAACTGAACTGGCGCCCAGCGGGTTCGATTCCCGTTAGCGCTACCAATTCCTCATAGACTTACGGCCGCCGAGTGACAACAAGTGACAACGCGCGGCGAGCCAGCAGGTTCCCCCCGAAAACGCCGGTTTTATGTCGCTGTTATCAGTTCCGCAGTATTGATGACCTACGCCAGTGGTTCGCGTGCCGGCCTAGCACGCTCCGAACTCGGTATTGGAAGCCGGGCCGGTGCCGCTAAGCCTGACATCCATTCGCCTGAGGTGCTGAAACGAGCGCTGCTGGATGCAAAATCAATCACATATCCGCAGGATGGCGCAAGCAGAGGGTAAATCGAGAAAATGTTCGAACGTATGGGGATCGCTACGGACATCACGCCGAAGATCATTTTGGCGCCGGGCGCGCTTCGACACTGAGTATTGGCACCAGGACTGCGGCTGGCGTTTTGGTGGTTCGCCCTTGATGCGGGGCTCCAGCGCGAGTTTCGGGTTTTGAGTCGCTCGTCGAACCCCCGGTGGACTTGTTCACAGTATCCCTGAGAATTACTCCCACTGGCGGCGCCCAATGAGAATCAAAGGCGCGCGATAAGAATTAAGACGAATTACAGCACATCCCATCCGTTTGAGCAACGGCACTGCTGAATATGGCAGATCTTCGGAAGCGGGGACGGCTTCAGATCGATGAGCAATGGGAACGCCTCATGAGGGGCGGGATTTGGATCTGGTCGACTTCTGGCAGGAGATTCGGCATTCAAGAAACTTCTGGTAAAACGCCTTTCCCGTGGCGCGGAACCTCAAGAGACGCGCAGCCCTGCCTCTGAGGTTTTGCGAGACTGGTGGCCGAAATATATTGGTAAATCTACACAAAAAACATAGAATTATGTACTGAAATATCGTCTTGTCTGGCGGCTCCCATTGGAATCCACTCTGACGGAATTCTCGTACGGCTACTGCGTGACCGGTGAGTTTGCCAATGCACCGGGCAACGGCTTAAGGCGGCGCCCTATTTTCCGTCTTTGTACGGCGAAGGCCAACAAGGCGGCGGATTTGATGTACGCATAGGTAGTACGCTCTTTCTCCAGTTCAAGCTTTGCGAGAGGTTGACACGCAGAAGCGCGAAGGAGACCAAGGTAGGGCTGATCGAGCCACCGTTTTACCGGTTTTGGCTGCACCGCAGGAACCATTCCAGTCAGCACAACATGCTGATAGATCTTGAAAGCCAACCCGGGAATCGGGTTTACTGTATTGCTCCTGGCTTCGCAGAGCTTGCCGCGCTGAACGCGTCATATGCCGGCCGTCGGGTGGTCTCCGATTCGGCGATGTTTTCACCAACAGACATTGGACCTCTGCGTGATGATGGGGCGCATCGCGTAGCATTTAGATTAGGCGACCCGACCGGCTGGTTCATGTCGGAGCCACGCGCCATTCACATACACCGGAAGGAAGATGTCCTTGATTTCGGTAAGGGCCGTGAAGTGTCCGCGGATCCAGCCCGTGTTGAGGAATCTCTATACACCGTGGCGGGACGAATGAAAGACATCATAGCTCGCAGCGAAGGCAAAAAGGTCGGATCACTCCTCTTCCAAGATGACGTCGCGGAGCGACGTGATCCTCTTCAAGAAGTTGCATACTTGGCTCGGGCTTACTTTTCGTGTGAAGTCCTTTTTGTTGTGGAACCACGCTGACGCCCAACTCAGCATCGAGATTGGCGCAGGGAAACGCGGCGGAATACTCCCCGCAAGTCGGCCAGTGTCCGGGAATTTGTCTGGCCCAGCCCCGAAAGCGATTCCACGTCATCATATAGATGCCGATAGGCACCAATCGCCCGCGGTGTTCGACGCCGATCGGCTGTCGCTCCCAGGTCGGATCGTAAGGCAACCCAACCGGACTTGTCGCCCGCACCAGCCTGCACAGCCGTCACGGCCTGTTTGAACTCATGTTGTCGCGGTGGGTGGTAGAATCCTGCCGATGCCCTCGAAACCCATCCCGGCCATTGCCATCGCGATCGGCGCGTGGAGTGTGATGGCACCGGCCCAGCAGCCGGACCAGTTGCTGACCCTCGAAACAAGGGTCGAACGCCTTCAGGCCCACATTGAAAGCATCGAGTCCGTCCGCGCTATCAAGCGCCTGCAGTATGCCTACGGACACTACGTCGAACTCGGTTTGTGGAACGACTTCGCGGACCTGTTCGCCGAGGACGCCGTCACCAACTATCAGTCGGGCGTGCGTGGAAAGAATGCTATCCGTCAGCTCTTCTATGAGCAGGTCGGCCAAGGGAAGCTCGGCCTCTCCGAAGGCCGCATCTATCCGCACATCCTGTTCCAGCCCGTGATCACCCTCGCGCCAGACGGTCGAACCGCGAAGGGGCGATGGCGCATCCTGGCGATGTTGGGAGGCTACGGAGGCTCGGCCACATGGTACAGCGGCGTCTACGAGAATGAGTACGTTTTGGAGAACGGCGCCTGGAAGATCAGCGTGCTGCACTCGGAACCCAAGGTCACGGCGGCGTATACTGCCGCTGGTTGGAAGGACTCCGGAGTGCACGTGCCGTTTCATTTTAGTGCCGCTAGCGTCACTACACCGATCCCGGCTTCAGCGAGCCGGAGTGCCAAGCCGGCGAACGGCACAACTCCCTCACTCGCATCGCTCGCCGAACGCGTCAACCAACTCGCACGGCGTGCCGCGCGGCTGAACGATCAGGCCGAGGTCACCAATCTCCAGGACACCTACGGATACGCCGTCGATCGCAAACTCTGGGATCAGGCGGCGGATCTTTTTGCCGGGGACGGAACTCTGGAGCTGGGGTTGCAAGGCGTCTACGTGGGCAAGGCCAGCATCCGGCATGCTCTCGATCAATTTGGGCCGCAGGGACTCCGCGACGGGGAACTGAACGATCACATCTACCTGCAGAGTATAGTGTCCGTCACGCCGGACGGGGGTACGGCGAAAGCACGTGGAGTCGAGTTGATCATGTCTAGTGATCCCGGCGGCGGCAACGGCGAACTGACGGAGGGCGTCTTCGAGAACACGTTCGTCAAGCAGGACGGTGACTGGAAGATTCAGTCCGTGCATTTCTACCCGCGCATGATTGTCGATGCCGCGGCGGGCTGGGCGAAGAGCGCGAAGCCCGCGCCCGGTCCCAGCAAGGAGTTTCCTCCGGACCGCCCACCGAGCGCTTCCTATGAGATCTATCCCAAGTTCGCAGTCGCCCCGTTCGACTTCGACAACCCCGTGACCGGAAAGCCACCGCAGTATCCCGAAGGGGTTCCATCCGTCGCGACCACGATGATTGCCGCGCCAGCCCCCGCCGGCCCGGCGATCCGCAACGCGAGGGACTTGGAGGCTCGCTTGGCCGAGGTGGAGCGCAGTATCACCACGGCGGAAGCCTACGACGCAGCCGAGAACCTGATGGGCGCGTACGGCTATTATCTGGACGAATCGCCGGCTGACGTGGCCAGATTGTTTGGGCGGAGCGTTCGACGGGAGATGAGGACTCGCGCCTTGGCTGCCGAGGGCACCACCTTCGTGAACCAAATCCTGCAACCGGTGATCGACGTCGCGCCGGACGGCATGAGTGCGAACGTTCGCGCCCGCCTGTTGAATCTCGGGGGCATTTCCGGAGGCGCCGGCTATTGGACGGCGGGCACCTTTGAAGGCCAGATCAGTTCGGAACAGGGCACGTGGAGATTCCAGACAGCGCACTCCTCCTCACGGTGGTCCGCACCCTATCCGGGCGGCTGGGCTCGAACTCCTTAAGCGGCACGGGCCCCGGAACGCGTAACCGACGACGCTCAAAGAACCGTTCAGAATACCCCCACCCCAAAACCTGCGGCGACGTGCACGAAAGGGCCCTGCGGTCTACGCCCTCTCATGCTGAACAAATGATCCCCTTATCCCCCTCGTGTGACTCGATGCTACGAGTCATGATCTTATTGGGGAACATTGGCCACGACGGTGACCCGATTCCGGATTGGATGATCGACATTCTTCGGCAAAAGATATCTCAAACGTAAAAGTGACCGCGCAAGGTTGGGTGGGCTTGGTACGCGTGCCTGCCGCGCTGAATACTGCGATTGAGATTTGGTGATGACTCGACTGTCGAGTCTCAATCATTGCGGTTACGTGTTGTCACTGAAAGATAGCGATTGTTAAAGCGCAGATCCGCGCCGGCATCCGGAGCTGCAGGAACTTTGCCTAGGCAGATTAGTCGGGTGAACTGAAGCTGCTACTTGCTGTCTGAAGAAGGAAACGCCGCCGAGGCGGAACCCCGGCGGCGGAATAAGAGCTCAATCAGAGGGAGTCAAGCTTTGACACAGTAGCTGCGCTCCCCATGTTCGACTTTGGCGGAGGTGACTGTCAGACCCATCTTCTTCCCTACGGTACCCGACAGGAAGCCGCGGACCGAATGAGGCTGCCAGGCGGTGGCTTTCATGATCTCTTTCAAGGTGGCGCCACCTGGTCGCTTCAGCAGGTCGAGGACCTTCGCGGTCTTGCTTGCCCCCTCGCGGGCGCCGGGGGCCTTCTTCCCAGGACTGGTCGACTTGGCGGCTTTTGGGGCCTTCTTGGCGGGTGTGGCCTTCTTGCCCGGCTTGCCCTTCCGTGGCGCAACGTGGGGCTTTCGGGAACGTGTTGGCTTCTCAGCCGGGGTGGTGGATGGTGTGTTGGCTTGTTCTTCGGTATTAGATGTCTTCATGGTCGGTTTCTTCTTTCGCGCGGCGATTCCGCGGTCATGACATCGATCACTCAGAAGCCGGTCAACATCAAGTGAATTGTGTAGACAACCAAGAAAGGCGATGACACGGCGATGATAACCGACTGCCGTGTGCGCCCGTTGTTCCGCATCCTCACAAGCCCACAGCCCTGCCAGATCTAAGGGCGCGATACGCCTAAGTGGTGTCGGCGATACAGATCAGCAGACTGAACCCTACTTCGCGGTCTGAATCCGCCGCACTTCGTCGAAGGCCGTATCTGGGGAGTGTGCCTGCGGCCTAGTTCATCGGGACGGGCATTCCGTCTTTGGACTGTCCGGTCAGTACTCCTTTGCGGAAAGTGAGGCTCGCCACGATATGTTTTCCCTTGTAGAGATCGAAGTTCAGATGACCTTCCGGCCTATAACCAACCGTTTCTAGAATCCAGATTTCATCCACGTCGTTGAGCAAAGGGAATGCGGCTTGTTGCCGATCGAGTTCGTCGAGAATCTGCTCGGGAAAGAATGTGAACTGGTCACGCTCAAGAAAGAGCAGACGCTTCTTAGCCGGGGTGGCCATAAGTTTCGGAAGTTTGTTCGTCAGCGCCTTCGCGATTACCTTGTCCAGATCATTTATGATTTGCTGCCTACGGACCGAAAGCATGCCTGGAGACTTCTGGTGAAATGGTGTGAACTTGACCGTGAGAGTGACGACGGAGTCCATCTTGCCAGCGTTACCAGGCACAGGGCAAGCATACTCATGCTCCCCCTCTCGAAGGCGGAGCCGGTTGGCCACGATCCATGCATGGACCGCCTCAACGATTTTCTTGCGCGCGGGCGGTCTCTGACCATCAAGAGTCCCGACCGGCACGTGCACCACAATCCCATGATCGGGAACCAGGAGCGTGGCGTCGTTTTCGATTTCCAGAAACACCTGCCTGAAGGCTGCGAAATCCCGCCTGTCACCCACGAACGGCTCGATGAGCGTGTGCTCAATCGCCAGCGTCTTCTTGTCCGACTTTCTGGTGGCAAACGCTTCGACCGCACCATCGATCAACTGATCCAGCGGAATGACTTCCGCATCAGCCCACGATGCATCCTCGTAAGCGGACAGAAATAGCTTGACGAAGACTTGGTCGTCTTTGCCGGGTTTTGCAGGCATGTTGGGTGGCCCATGATCATGTTGCCACGAAGAAAGGCGCAAGGACCAAATAATCGCTGCGACGGTCTGCCTGGACGGTCAAGCGGGCCGAGTAGAAATGGGAGCCCAACTCCCTCGAAATCCGGTTGGGTTCCCTTACGAATCCCACCTGGGTAAGCGGCCCGTTCTCATCGAACGCCGCATCAGGGGAGTTGACTTCCGTCGGAATCTGCCTAATGACGTGAGCCGCGTTTCCCGGGAGTAATCTTCGCACTTGTCAAGAAAAAGGACCCGGAGGCGCTGTTTACCGGGCAAGTAAGATAAAACACAAGTCCGGCGGCTGGTCTCGCACTGATCGGCGAAGGTTCTCATCGGAACCGCCACCGTGGAGAATCACAATGAGAGGTAGCCTGGACTGACCATCCCACATCGTGGGTACGTACAAGCGATAAGGCATAGCCTTTTGGGCCGCCGGAAAGTTATAGCTCCGATGCTGATCTCCTTTGGCGCGCCGCAGAGCGCTTGGCGCGGATAACAGGTTTTTGCAAGCTGCTGCGACTCTAGGATCTGCTGATCGGGGTCCAGAGCGGAGCCAAACGGGATTGGCGGCCCTTGCGCCAGAAGTGCTCCGCAAAACAATGTGAGCGGGAGTGCCGGCGCTATCCTCATTTGAAGTTTTTCGTCTCGACCACCCATTTGGGATTGACGCACAAGCCGCAGTCCGCACCGCGGAACATCTGTGCTGCCCGCTGATCGCCTTTCAGCTGCCAGTTTAGCCACGCCACAGCGATGCCGGCGAATTCACCGCCGTCCGGCTGCCGGTACGTACCGCTGTGGCCAACTCCTCTTTCCCAGGCGCGAAACACCGGGATCGATTTCAGGTATTCGAAGTCGGCATTGGCGTTGTTGAAGGCGATATCCGTTGAGTCCCCGCTGATGTAAGCCATGGGAACGTGAATGGATTCGAGGTCGCGTTTACCGATTGTTTTTCCACCGCCCATGTTCGAAGGTTGGGCAAAGAGGCCGCTGTTCCACACCATGGCGGTCGTGACGCGGCTGTCTGCGGCAACTTCGATCGCCTGTACGCCTCCGCACGATTGACCCATTACCGCAATTTTGCCGGTGTTGATGTGCTTATAGTATTTGCTGCCGGCGCGATCGTTCTCGGCCGTGGCCCATTTGATCGCATCGATCATCTGCGACGGATGGGTTGCTGCCGGCGGGAGATTGCGGGGAAGTTGGGTTGTGTCAGCGGGCCGTTCTATTGCCGGTTGAGGCGGCGGAGCAGGAGCGGGCGCAGTTGGACCAGCCGAGTCGCGTTCGACAATCGGACCCAAAGCAATAACGAGGAACCCGTACGAGGAGACATCGGTGAGGAAGTTGCTGAACGAGTTCCCGGCATTCACACACGCCCCATTGCCCCACACCACCACCGGCAGAGTGGCGCCATTCAGCGCGGCCATATTTTCCGGCCGGTAAACCGTATGGTCCGGCAAGCTTGTATCCATTTCCATCACGGCCTTGTAGGGCCCGGATCCGGTAGTGGGCCGCGGCGGAGCGCCCCCGCGGGTCTGGGCCGCGCCAGTCCAGCTCAAGATCAGGAGCCCGGTCAGGGCAAGTGCGGAAACTGCCATACATCGCCATAGGGTCAGCATATTTATCCGTTTCTTATGACACGCGTTTTTCAGAAACTATATCGCAGACCAGGCTGGATTTCTCTCCCCGGACACGAGCAGCTTACCGGCAATTTGTAGACTCCATTTACCGGCCACAGCCGCACTCCGCCCTAAACGTCATGCCGTGTCGACGCGCTCCGTTGTTCATGATAAAGTTTCTTATCCTGGGCAGGATCCTGCCGATTGCTCCAGGTTAGAATTCGGGACGCGTTTGGCTCATTCCGTTCGCGATTGCCTTCGCTTGGGGGCAAGCGTTTTCACCACCCAGGCTCGCCAGCGGGCAGGAGTCTGGCGGGCAGCGCAGATCTCGGCAGCATTTGACGTGCAAGCGCACCAGGCTGATGATCAAATCCCCGCTGGCCCGTCAATGATCATCGATCCGCCAGATGGCAAGTTGCCTTACTGCCCGAAGCGGCGAAGAAAGCGAAGCTCAACTGGGATGAGCGCGACCGCGATCCGGTCGGATATTGTCATCCGCATGGCGTGCCGCGCCAGCTTGTGCCGCCTTTCCCTCTGGAAATCGTGCAGGACGGCGATTACTTCGCCATCCTTTCGGAAACCGAGCACAGCGTACGTGTGATTCCGCTGGATGGGCGCCCCCATCGTAAGAATTATTCAGCATGGAACGGCGACTCGCGCGGCCATTGGGAGGGTGATACGTTGGTCGTGGACGTCACCGGGCTTAACGGCAAAACGTGGCTCGACCAGGCCGGCAATTTCGTGGATGAAAACGAGCACGTGGTCGAACGATTCCGCATGGCCGGACCGAACACAATCGTTTACGAGCCACGGTTACGGATCCTACGGTCTACTCACGGCCTTGGACTATGCGGATTTCGCTCGACCGCCAGCCCAAGGGCACCGAGTTGATCGAGTACGATTGCGTCGAGGGCGAGCGCGACGTCACGCATCACCAGAATTTGCAGAGGCAAAGAGCAAAGTAGATGATGAGCAAGGTGCTTTGGATCTTCCTCTGTGCCGCGGTGCTCGAAGCTCAACCGGGCGACCTGCGCGGCTTATGGAAGGCGGAAAGCAAAGCCTACCTCAATCTGGAAACCGCGGGGGTGATCTTCGACCCTCCATCGGGCAAAATCCCGTACCAGCCTGAGGCTCGCACTCAGGCCGCTGAGAACTTCGCACGGCGCGCTAACGCGGATCCCGATGCTCGCTGCTTTCAGCCCGGCGTGCCTCGCGCAACTCTCATGCCTTATCCATTCCAAATCCTCGAAAACGATCGGGCGGTCTACATCGTTTACGAACGGGTACACTCGTACCGCATTCTGTATTTGGACGGAAAGCCGCACAACAATGGTTTGCCGTACGCAATGGGCGATTCGCGGGCTCACTGGGAAGGCTCGACACTGGTAGCCGATGTCTCCAGCTTCAGCGACCGACCTGGCTGGATGCGGCCGGTCATCATCACAGCGATCAGTTGCATGTGGTGGAGCGATATACACGGACCAGTCCGGAAACCGTCGCTTACGAGGCCACCATCGAGGATCCCGAGGTATTTACGATGCCCTGGAAGTTTCGGCTGACGCTGCGGCGCCAACCGGGTGCTGAAGTGCTTGAGGATGAGTGTGACGTGGATTCAAACGGTAACCGCCATCATGTCGCGCCGTTCAAAAGCCTCCGCTAACTGCGCGGGCCACCGAATGGGCCAGAAAGCCGGAGAAAGGGAGAGGACTCACATGCAAAGAAAGACTGCCGTCAAAATCCTGGCGGCACTCGTGCTCGTCCAACTTAACGCCTCAGGACAACCAGCGCCTGCCGCCGCCGTTACGGGCGGAAAAATTCAAGGTAGCGCGCTCAGCGGCGGTGGCGCAGTTTTCAAAGGCATCCCCTTTGCCGCCGCGCCGGTCGGCGATTTGCGCTGGCGCGAACCGATGCCGGTAAAAACATGGGCGGGCGTTCGCGATGCCACCAAATTTGCGGCGCGATGCATGCAGAACGGCAGTGACGTGAGCGAGGATTGTCTTTACCTCAACGTCTGGGCACCGGAATGGCCTTCCAAGTCTCGTAAACCGGTAATGCTGTGGATTCATGGCGGCGGCAACTTCGCGGGTGCTTCTTCCGAAGCTATTTTCGACGGCGAACAGCTGGCCCGGCGCGGCGTTGTGCTCGTGAGCGCCAACTATCGGCTGGGCGTTTTCGGCTTCTTTGCGCATCCGGAATTGACCGCCGAATCCGCTCATCATGCCTCCGGCAATTACGGTCTGATGGATCAGGTCGCAGCGCTCAAATGGGTGCGCGACAACATCGAACGGTTCGGCGGCGACCCCCGCGAAGTGACCATCTTCGGTGAGTCGGCAGGGGCCCTCGATATCAATGTGCTGCTGACCTCTCCTTTGACGAAAGGCTTGTTCACCCGGCTCATCGCAGAAAGCGGCCCCGTTGTGGCGCCGCCCTCGCTGGACGAGGGTGAGAAAAAAGGACTGAGTGTGGCGGCGAATTTGAAAGCTGACTCGTTGAAGGCTTTACGCGCGCTACCTGCCGAAGACCTGCAGAAGGCCACCGGGCAAGGCTTGTCTTTTCTTGGTCCTTTATTGGGCGTCGTTGTCGACGGCTGGGTGTTACCCAAGCCGCCTTTTGAGGTGTTCGAAGCCGGCCAGGAACATCGTGTCTCTCTTCTGATCGGAACGAACGCGCGCGAATTGAGCCGCCCCTTCTTCCCGGTCGCGGGACTGAAGGAGGGAATCAGCACCCAGTTTGGCCCTTTGACAGCCAAGGCTCTGCAGGTTTACCACATCGCAGCCAGCGTGGAAGACACGCCCGATCCCACATTCGGCAACACCATGGCGCAGTGGGCCACCGATTCGCAATTCCGATGCGGCACCGTCGCGGAACTCATCTGGCACTCGCAAGCTGGTAATGTGTCCTATCAGTTTCAGTTCTCGCGCGTTCCTGCCGGTCGGGAGCCCGTTGGAGCGGCGCACGGCAGCGAGCTCCCCTATGTATTTGGAACGCTTTCGGCGGCAGGGCGAGCGGCCAAGGCGCCCAACTACGATGCCACCGACGAGGCCGTTTCCGATCAGATTCAGCAATATTGGACGAACTTCGCGAAGACGGGTAACCCCAATGGTGGCTCACTGACAAATTGGCCGAAGTTCGATCCCGCGTCGCGAGCCTATATGGATCTAACGGGAAACGGCCCCGTTGCGCGCGAAGGACTGCGCCGCGAGGCTTGCGATTTATTTATCGAAAACATCAAGCGAAAGTAGCGAAACTTCTTAGGGTTGCGGGTGCGGTTCCATCGAACGGCGCCATTTGAAGTACTCATCAAGCGCCTTTAGCCCGTTCTCGTCCACGATCGGGCCCGCCTTCGTGTTGCCGGATGCGATCTGCAGCATCTGAGGTTGGGTATTGCTGAAAGCCGGCCATTTGGGCAAGCCGGGACCGTTGGGATCACCGGTCTTGGCGAAGTTGGTCCAGTATGTGCGCATCATGTCCGACATGGCCTCGTCAGTAGGGGTCGGCGCCGGGCGATGATGTTCCCGGAGTTGGTGGAACACGTAAGGGAGTTCTTCGGCATGCGGCGTACCGTAGCCGGCACGCGGCGAATCGGCGGGATAGTCGGGGTGTTCATCGAAGTAATAGACGAATACCTTAGACTTGCCGGTCTTGGCCTGCAAGCGAGCCCAGCCCCAGGTGCCCCAGCCAAACGCCGTGTCGCGTGTCAGGTCGCGGGCAGTCTTCTTCGCCGCGGGTGTTTCTCCGCCCGGATAGGTGGCCAGTAGTTTATCGGCAAACTGCTCGTACCGCTGATGCACGCTCTGCACATAAGCTTCCTGAGAATTGGGCGGCCCAAACGTGGCGCCTTCGTCGGAGTTGTAGCCGATCAGCACCGGCACGTCGTTATACCGTCCAGCCTCATAAAGCTTGTACTGATCGTCCGGGATCACCCAGCCGTCGGTAATGGGCCAGGATATGCCCTGCTGACGCTGGGCCGCCGCCTGCAACTTCTCGGCCGGAACCTTGCGCAGTTCCGCGAGGTTGGAAGCGCCTACCGTTTGGGCCCAGGCAGCGCCCGCCTTTTCGGCCGAGTCCAGAGGCTGCATGTTCTCGCCGGGTCCTCCGCCCGCGCGGACCGGTCCGAAGGAGCCGCCGCTCTCGGAGATGGCGGCCTGAAACAGCCCT
>Ga0335081_10000672_pt1 | contig 56664 bp, 57 predicted proteins | sample Lox_Sample_35_FD_206713 | JGI IMG/M metagenome (GOLD analysis project Ga0335081, IMG submission 206713) | Soil microbial communities from Loxahatchee National Wildlife Refuge, Florida, United States - Lox_Sample_3.5 | ecosystem: Environmental > Terrestrial > Soil > Wetlands | place: USA...
GGCCTCGGGCAAGATGGCGTGCGCCACCTGCCACGATCCGGCGCACGCCTTCGGTCCTGCTGACGCGCGCGCGGTCGCGCTGGGCGGCGCGGATCTGCGCCAGAGCGGCGTGCGCGCCGTGCCCTCGCTCAAATATCTCCAGATCGTGCCGCAATTCACCGAGCATTTCTTCGACTCCGACGATTCCGGCAACGAGAGCGTCGACAACGGACCGACCGGCGGCCTCACCTGGGACGGGCGCGCGGACCGCGGCCGCGACCAGGCGCGCTTTCCGCTGCTGTCGCCTTATGAGATGGCGAACCGCGATCCGCGAGAGATCGCGGCTCGTGCGCTCGCGGCGGGCTATGGACCCGCGCTTCGCCGCGTCAGCGCCGATCCCTTCGCGGCGATCCTCGTCGCGCTTGAAACCTTCGAGGAGGATGCGGCGGCCTTCTATCCCTATTCGAGCAAGTACGATGCGGTGCTGGCGGGCAAGGCCGCGCTCACGCCCGAGGAGGCGCGCGGTCGCGCGCTTTTCGAGGATCCTGGCAAAGGCAACTGCGCCCTCTGCCACATCAGCGAGCGCGGCGCCGACGGCCGTCCGCCGCAATTCACCGATTACGGCTACGCCGCGCTCGGCGCCCCCCGCAACCGCGAGATCCCTGCCAACGCCGATCCCGCCTATTTCGATCTCGGCCTGTGCGGGCCGCTCCGCACCGATCTCGCCGGGCGCAAGGATTATTGCGGCATGTTCATCACGCCCACCTTGCGCAACGTGGCATTGCGGCAGAGCTTCTTCCACAACGGCGTGTTCCACAGCCTGCGCGACGCCGTCGCGTTCTATGCCTCGCGCGAGACCGATCCGGCGCACTGGTATCCGAAGAACGCCGACGGCACGGTGCGGAAATATGACGACCTGCCGCCGGAATACGCCGGCAACGTCGATCGCGAGCCGCCGTTCGACCGCGCGCCGGGCGATCCGCCCGCGCTCGATCAAGGCGAGATCGACGACATCGTGGCCTTCCTCAAGACGCTGACCGACGGCTACCGGCCCACCGAAGCCCGGCGCTGAAAAATGGTGTAGCATCGGCCCGCCATGAGCCAATGGACCCCGACCTTCACGCCCGACGGGCGTCTTGCCCTCTCGCTCGCGATCAGCGAGTACGACCATGTGCGCGACCTTGCGACCGGCATCGTGCGGCCGCAGGGGATTGCCGTGAACGTGCTCTCTTTCGCGGTCGAGGAGATCTTCCATCGCTTCACGCGCTATCGCGAATGGGAAGTCTCCGAGATGTCGATGGGGAAATATTCCTCGCTCGTCTCGCAAGGCGACACGAGCGTCGCCGCCATCCCGGTCTTCCCCTCGCGCGTCTTCCGCCATTCCTCGATCTACGTGCGCAAAGGTGGCTCCGTGCGCGCGCCGCAGGATCTGCGCGGCAAGCGCGTGGGATTGCCGGAATGGGCGCAGACGGCGGCCGTCTATACCCGCGGCATGCTTGTCCACGAGTACGGGGTCAAGCTCAACGAGGTCGAGTGGGTGCAGGCCGGCGTCGATGAGCCCGGCCGCGTCGAGAAAGTCGAGCTGAAGCTGCCGCCGGGCGTACGCGTGACGCCGCGGCCGGATTCCTCGCTCGACCGCATGCTGCGCGCGGGCGAGATCGATGCCGCCATGTCGGCGCACGCGCCGCCCTCGTTCGAGGCGGGCAACGCCGACATCGTCCGCCTCTTTCCGGACTATCGCGGCGTCGAGGAGGCCTATTTCCGCAAGACCGGGATTTATCCGATCATGCACGTGATCGCGCTCCGGTCCGAGGTGCTGGCGCGCTTCCCGTGGGTGGCGACGAACCTCATGGAAGCGTTCGAGGCGGCCAAGGTTCGGAGCCTCGCGCGCTCGCGCGAGATCACGGCGAGCCGCTTCCCGGTGCCGTGGATCGCGGATATTGCCGACCGTGCCGCCGAGCTGTTCGACGGCGACCCCATGCCCTACGGCATCGCCGCCAATCGCACCACGCTGGCAGCCTATCTCCGCTTCGCGCACGAGCAGGGCGTGTGCCACAAGCTCCTGGAGCCGGAAGATTTGTTCCCGCCCGAGGTCCGCACCGCCTTCAAGGTCTGAGGCGCGCCGGGACTAGGGCGAAGGCACGGCCGGCGTTTCGAGCACGCGCCACAAGCCGCGGAACAAGGCGACGAGCCGGTCGCCCACGGTGACGCGTACGTCGTAAGTGGCGCTGCGCCGGGTCCGCGTCACCTCGATCGCTTCGGCCTCGAGCCGCTCGCCGCGCTGGGCCGGGCTCACATAGGTGATGTGCGCCGTCTGCGTCAGACACGAGGTGCCGCGCGAGAGGCACGCATAAGCCCCGGTCATGTCGGCGAGCGTGAAGATGTAGCCGCCCTGGCAGATGCCGTGGCCGCCGACCATGCGGTCGCTGACGACGAACGCGAGCCTCGCATAGCCGGCGCGGCCCTCGACCAGCTCGACGCCGAGATCGCGCCCGACACCGTTGCGCGTGGCGATGGCGGTGAGAATGCGCGCCGCCTCGGCATCCGAACTCATGCGATAGCTCCCCCAATGGCAAAAGGCGGCGCAGTCTAGCGGGGCACGCGCGCCCGCGCGATAATCGGGCGAGGAGGCCGACATGCTCGAACTCTATCACCATGGCACGTCCGTGTGCGCCGCGAAGCCGCGCATCGTCTTTGCCGAAAAGCGCCTCGAGTGGACGGGCCATTATGTCGATATCCTCAAGGGCGAGCAGTTTTCGCCCGAATATCTGAAGCTCAATCCCAAGCATGTCGTGCCGACGCTGATCCACGACGGCCACGTCATCCGGGAATCGACCCTGATCGGCGAATATCTCGACGAGGTGTTTCCCGATCCGCCGCTCAGGCCCGCGGCGCCGCTCGACCGCGTCACCATGCGGCTCTGGACGAAGCGGCTCGACGAGGAGCTTCATCCTGCAACCGGCATCGTCACCTACGCGATCTCGCACCGCTTCGCCGTCATGGCGAATGGGCCCGCAGCGGTCGAGCGCTGGGTCAACCAGGGAAGCCCGGCCGAGCGGGTCCGCCGGCGGCAGCGCATGGAGAACGGCATCGACGATCCCGAGGCGCAAGCCGCGCTCCGCATCTACGACCGCTTCCTCGCCGACATGGAGACGCAGCTCAAAGAGACGCCATGGCTCGCGGGCGACCGGTTTTCGCTCGCCGAGGTCGGTGTCATCCCGTATGTCAATCGTCTCGACCGGCTACAGCTATCGGGCCTTTGGACGGAGGCGCGCCCGCGCCTTGCCGACTGGTGGCGCCGCATCCAGGCGCGGCCGAGCTTCAAGCCCGCGCTGCGCGCCTACGAGCCCAAGGAAGTCGCCGAGATCATGCGCGCCAAAGGCGTCGAGGCCTGGCCCAAGGTGCGCGCCATTCTGGCCAATGCGGCCTGAGGAGGAAGATATGCTCGAGCTCTATCACGCCGGACTGACGACCTGCTCCAAGAAATCGCGGCTCTGCCTCAAGGAGAAGGGCCTGCCGTACAAGAGCCACTACGTGCGGCTCGACAAGTTCGAGCATCACACGCCCGAATATCTGAAGCTCAACCCCAACGGCATCGTGCCGACGCTCGTGCACGATGGCCGCGTCGTCATCGAATCCGGCGTCATCAACGAATATGTGGATGAGGTCTTCCCCGAGGTGCCGCTGCGCCCGGCCGATCCGTTGACGCGCGCGAAGATGCGCGTCTTCTGCAAGATGGCCGATGAATACGCCCTGCCGGCGACGCGCGTGCCGACCTGGGCGCGCACCAAGTCCGCGAACCTCAAGGCCATGAGCGAGCAGGAGTTCGAGCGCACCATCCACGACACGCCGCTCGTCGATCATCAGCTCAAGATGAAGGCGCTGCGCGGCGAGGGTTTCTCGAAGAAGGAGTTCGAGGAAGCCTATGGCCGCATGGATTATGTGTTCGATCGCTGCGAGACCGCGCTCGCCGATGGCCCCTATCTCGCCGGCCGCGACTACAGCCTCGCCGACATCGCCATCCTGCCTTATGTCTTCGCCTTCAATCTCGTGCGGCCCGAGTTGTTTCAAAACCATCCGCGCACGAAGGAGTGGTACGGGCGCGTGATGGCGCGGCCCGCCGTCAAGGCGACCTACGAGCCGTCGGAGGAAGCGCCCGCGCACTGACCCGCGCGCGCGGGAGAGGGAGACCGCTCATGTGGCCCGACCGCCGCCTCGCCGATCTTTTCGGCATCGAACATCCGATCCTGCTTGCGCCGATGGCGGGCGCGATCGATTGGGAGATCGCGGCCGCGGTGGCGGAGGCAGGCGGGCTTGGCGCGATCCCGGCGGCGATGCTCGACGCGCAAAAGCTCGCGGCGCAAGTGGCGAGCTACCGCGCGAATACGAAGCGCCCGGTCAACCTCAATTTCTTCTGCCACCAGGCACCGGTGCCGAGCAACGCGCGCGAGACGGCCTGGCGCGACCGGCTCAAGCCCTATTACCGCGAACTCGGCATCGATCCGGCGGCGCCGGTGCCAAGCTCGATGCGCGCGCCCTTCGACGAGCCGTTCTGCGCCGTCGTCGAGGAATTGCGGCCCGAGGTGGTGAGCTTCCATTTCGGCCTGCCCGAGAAGGCGCTCCTCGCGCGCGTCAAGGCGGCGGGCTGCCGCGTCTTGAGCTCGGCCACGACCGCGGCCGAGGCGAAGTGGCTCGAGGAGGCGGGCTGCGATGCCGTGATCGCGCAAGGCTCGGAGGCGGGCGGGCACCGCGGCATGTTCCTCACCGACGACCTCGCGGCGCAGGTCGGCACCTTCGCGCTCGTGCCGCAGGTCGTCGATGCGGTGAAGGTGCCGGTGATCGCCGCGGGCGGCGTCTCCGACGCGCGCGGCATCGCCGCGGCCTTCGCGCTCGGCGCCGCGGGCGTGCAGGTCGGCACCACATATCTCTGGGCTGCGGAATCGAAGATTTCCGCGCTCCACCGCAAGGCGCTCGCGGAGGCGGGCTCGGATGCGACCGCGCTTACCAACGTCATGTCCGGGCGGCCGGCGCGCGGCATCTTGAACCGCGCGATCCGCGAGCTTGGACCCGTCTGCGACGTGGCGCCGGAATTCCCGTTGGCGGCCGGCGCCCTGGCGCCGCTTCGCGCCAAGGCCGAGGCGCAAGGCTCGGGCGATTTCTCGCCGCTCTGGGCGGGCCAGGCGGCGGCCTTGGGCCGCGCACTCCCGGCCGCCGAGGCGACGCGCCGCCTTGCCGCCGAGGCACAGGAACTAATGCGCAATCTTGCCGGCCGGTAGCGGCAACCACTTGCCAGTCGCCGCCGCGATCATAGGCCGTCCAATAATCGCAGCGGCATTGAGGCTACGCGGGGCCGCCTAGGAGAAAGATATTATTGTAATTCTGTAGATTGCATCCGTCTTAGCCGCCGAAAGAGACGCTTGAGCACTAGTCCGTTTCCAACAACGTTGATCCCGCCCGCCTCGACGATAAGCGATACGTTCGCCTCTTCCCAGGTGAGCATCGCTGGAAGCGCCTCCACGAACACGGTTTTCGACTCCATTTGCCCCCTGACGCGATATCCGTAGCGGTGGAGCAGCAGTGAAATCTGTAATCGTAACCGTTCGAGCTCCATCGCCGCCGTGACGAACATTCGATGCGGAAATGACTCCCATAGGAATGCAACGAAGAAAAGGTTGCCTCCGAGGGCGCCGCCGATGTGGGCTCCGAGCACAGCCCCAAGACCAAGTGGTCTAGCAAACGAGGCAGCCGTTTGAAGTAAGATATTGACGCCTGTAACGATAATGACCGAATAAACGAGTTGGCGGCGTGACTGCACAAGGAAAAATCGCTTCCTCAGTGGGACGCAACATACCGGCCTTGTTGCCTGAAAAATGGATCCGCGCCTGCTGCCGGTCATGCACTAGGTTTTGGCATCAGGTTTTGGCAATGTGCCTTCGGGTCCGCCTCAGACGTCGAGGTTCGCGACCGCGAGGGCGTTCGTCTGGATGAAGTCGCGCCGCGGCTCGACGAGATCGCCCATCAAGGTCGAGAATGTCTCCTCCGCGAGGTCGGCGTGCGGCACCTTCACCTGGAGAAGCGTGCGCGCGTCGGGATTGAGCGTCGTCTCCCAGAGCTGGTCCGGGTTCATCTCGCCCAAGCCTTTATAGCGCTGGATGTCGCCCTGCTTCGGCCCCAAGGCCAGCACCGCGGCAAGAAGCCCGCACGGGCCGTTGACGGCGGTCTCCTTGTCCTTGGTGACGAGGCGGCCGGGCGCGGCATAGGTCTCGGCCAATTCCGCGTGACGGTCGTGAAGGCGGCGTGCCTCGGCGCTCTTGAGGAGCCCGGCATCGAGAAGCCGCTCCTCGGTCACGCCGAGAAGGGTGCGCGCGACAAGGATGCCGCGCTTTTCGACGCTGCCGCGCCACCCGCGCTCAAGCGGGTCGCTCACCGCGTCGAGCCGCCGCGCGAGCGCGTGGGCCGCGTCCTCCGCGCGGGCCGGGTCGTCGAGAAGCGTGGCATCGAGGAAGCCGCCGATCGCCGCCTGCTCGACCGCATCGAGGCTGCCGGCCTTGCGCGCCATCGGCTGCAAAAGAGTACGCACCGTGCGCGCCTGATCGACGAGCTGGCGCAGGTCGTTGCCGGCGCGCTCGACGCCATCGTGCTGGCGCAGCACGACGTCGCGGATGCCGGCGCTGATGCAATATTCTTCGAGCGCGGCATCGTCCTTCAGATAGACCGCGCGGCCTTGGCCGCGCTTCACCTGGTAGAGCGGCGGCTGCGCGATATAGACGAAGCCCTTGTCGATGAGCTCCGGCATCTGGCGGAAGAAGAAGGTGAGAAGGAGCGTGCGGATGTGGCTGCCGTCCACATCGGCGTCGGTCATGATGATGATGCGGTGGTAGCGCGCCTTTGTCGCGTCGAACTCCTCGGGGCCGATGCCGGTGCCGAGCGCGGCGATGAGCGTGCCGATCTCCTGCGAGCTGAGCATCTTGTCGAAGCGCGCGCGCTCGACATTGAGGATCTTGCCCTTCAAGGGCAGGATCGCCTGGAAGCGGCGGTCGCGGCCCTGCTTCGCCGAACCGCCGGCGCTGTCGCCCTCGACGATGAAGATCTCGCTCTTCTCCGGCTCGCGCTCCTGGCAGTCGGCGAGCTTGCCGGGGAGGCTCGCGATGTCGAGCGCGCCCTTGCGCCGCGTCAGCTCGCGCGCCTTGCGCGCCGCCTCGCGCGCGGCCGCCGCCTCGACCACCTTGGCGACAATGCGGCGCGCGTCAGAGGGATGCTCCTCGAGCCATTGCTGGAGCCCGTCGGCCACGATCCCCTCGACCACCGGGCGGACCTCGCTCGAGACGAGCTTGTCCTTCGTTTGCGAGGAGAATTTCGGGTCGGGCGCCTTGATCGACAGGATCGAGGAAAGCCCCTCGCGCATGTCCTCGCCGGTCAGGGGCACGCGCTCTTTCTTCGCGATGCCGCTTTCGTTGGCGTACTGGTTCACGGTGCGGGTGAGCGCGGCGCGGAATCCGGCCAAATGCGTGCCGCCGTCGCGCTGCGGGATGTTGTTCGTGAAGCACAGCATCGTCTCGTGATAGGAGTCGGTCCACTCCATCGCGACCTCGACCGTGACGCCGTCGCGCTCGCCCATGATGGTGATCGGCGGCACGTGCAGCGCCTGCTTCGAGTGGTCGAGATATTTGACGAAGGCGACGAGCCCGCCCTCGTAATGGAGCACGACCTGCTTCGGCTCGACCCCGCGCGCGTCGTTCAATTCGAGCGTCACGCCGGAATTGAGGAACGCGAGTTCCCGCAGCCGGTGCTCCAAGGTCGCGCAATCGAACTCGGTGCGGGTGAACACCTTCTGGCTCGGATGGAAGGTGATCTCGGTTCCGGTCCTGTCGCCGACAGCGGCACCCTCGGCGAGCGGGCTCTCCGGATCGCCGTCGTGGAACTGCATGAAATATTCGTGCCCGTTGCGCCAGATGCGCATGTCGAGCGTGGACGACAGCGCATTCACCACTGAGACGCCGACCCCGTGCAGCCCGCCCGACACCTTGTAGGCGTTCTGGTTGAATTTCCCGCCGGCATGGAGCCGGGTCATGATGACCTCGGCCGCGGACACGCCCTCCTCGGGGTGAATGTCGACCGGAATGCCGCGGCCGTTGTCGGTGACGGTGCAGGAGCCGTCGGCGTTGAGGGTGACGATGATGCGGTCGCAGAAGCCGGCAAGTGCCTCGTCGATGGCGTTGTCGACCACCTCGTAGACCATGTGGTGCAGGCCCGAGCCGTCGTCGGTGTCGCCGATATACATGCCCGGACGCTTCCTGACCGCGTCGAGCCCGCGCAGCACCTGGATCGATGCGGCGTCGTATTCGTCGGGGACAATGGGATGGGGTTCGGCCATAACGTTCCTAGATCCTCGTCGGCACGACCGCCGCGTCGGCGACCGTGAAGAATTGCGCGGTACCCATCAGCGGCGCGAAGAGCGCGGCATCGGTTCCGGTGAGCCAGGCTTGTGCTGCAATTTCGGTAAGCGCCGTGAAAAGCGCGGCGCGGCGGCCCGCATCAAGGTGCGCCGCGACCTCGTCGAGCAGCAGGATCGGCGGCACGCCCGCGACCTGCCATTCGAGCCGCGCGTGCGCCAGCACGATCGAGATGAGGAGCGCCTTCTGCTCGCCGGTCGAGCACAGCGCTGCCGCCATGCCGCTTGCCCGGTCATGGACGACAAGGTCCGAGCGGTGCGGGCCGACGGCGGTCGTGCCGCTTTCGCCATCGCTCTTCCGCGCCGCTGCAAGGCGCCGGCGCAATTCGTCTTCGGCGGCGAGCGCGGGCATGGCGCCGAGCATCGTCTCGATCTCGCCCTTAAGGGTGAGAACGGCGCTCGGGAACGGCCCCTCGGCTGCGGCGCAAGCGGCGTCGAGCCGCGCAACTAATGTCTGGCGCGCGGCGGTGACGGCGATGCCGTCCGCGGCCAAGGTCTCCTCGAGCGTCGCGAGCCACGCCGGATCGGCCGGTCCCTCGCGCAACAGGCGCGCACGCTCCTTCAGCGCGTGCTCAAAGGTTGAGAGCCGCGTTGCGTGCCCCGCATCGAAGCCCAGTACGAGACGGTCGAGAAAGCGCCGACGGCCGCTGCTGCCTTCGATGAAAAGCCGGTCCATCTGCGGCGTCAGCCAGACAAGGTGCGCAAGGTGCGCAAGCTCGGCCTGGGTCTTTGCCTTCGCGCCATCGATCTTGACGATGCGCCGCTCGCCCGACGGGCTTGCTGCGTCGCGGCCGGTGCCGACCTGGATCGGGCCGTCGGCAGTCGCGATGCGCGCGGCGATGGTCCAGGCGCCGGGCGCGACTTCGGTCGCGCGCGCGGGCGGCACGCGGCGGTCGATCTCGGCGAGCTTCGCACGGCGCAGGCCACGCCCAGGTGCCAGGAACGAGATCGCCTCCAATAAGTTGGTCTTGCCGGCGCCGTTCTCGCCCGAAAGTACGACGGGGCGATCGTCGGCTTCGAACCGCAAGGCGCCGTAGCCACGAAAATCAGTAAGGGAAAGCCGGGACACGGCCGGCCGGAACGATGAAGCCGGCACGTCCCTTATATGGGGATCGCCGCGTCCGACCGCCAGCGCGCCGTCCGGTCCTGGTTCGAGCACCGTCAGGTCAAACCCTTCCCGCCGCTGCGGCCCGGATCGGCATCTCAGGTGAGCTTGAGAAGAGTAAAAAGAAGCGCGTCAATGGCGCCAACGATGGCGATGGTCCGCATCGTGAGCGAGGCTTCCATCTTGTCGATGGTGGCTTCCAGCTTCTCGAGATCTGCCTTCGTCGCAAGCTGCGGAAAAAGAAAGAGGTTAGCCGCCTCGGCGTGGGCTTCCGCCTGCTCGCGTGCGACGCCGTGCTGTTCGAGATACTTGCTGAACCCGAGTGTATCGATGGTCATGTCAGACCCGCATCGGCATGAGGACGTAGAGCGCGCTCGCGTCGGCGGTGTCGCGCACCACGGTCGGCGAGGCAGCGTCCGCCATGGCGAAGGAGGCGCCGTCGCCCTCGATCTGCTCGGCGATGTCGAGGAGATAGCGGGCGTTGAAGCCGATCTCCAAGGGCTGCGCGGTGTAGCGCACTTCGAGCTCCTCGCTCGCGGTGCCGTTCTCCGGGCTCGTCGCCGACAGCGTGAGGCTGCCGCGCTCGAGGGCCAGCTTTACGGCGCGGCTGCGCTCGGTCGAGATGGTCGAGACGCGATCGACTGCCTCGGCGAAGGGCTTGCATTCGACCTCGAGGATGCGGTCGTTGCCGGTCGGGATGACGCGGTCGTAGTCGGGGAAGGTGCCGTCGATGAGCTTCGACGTGAGGACCGTGGTGCCGAAGCTGAAACGGACCTTGGTGTCGGAAAGCGCGATCGCCACGTCCTGGTCCATCTCGTCCAGGAGCTTGCGCAGCTCAAGCACGGTCTTGCGCGGCACGATCACGCCCGGCATGCCGTTCGCTCCTTCGGGCAGCGGGATCTCCATGCGCGCGAGACGGTGGCCGTCGGTCGCGACCGCGCGCAGCATCGGCACGTCGTTCGACTTGGCGGCGTGGAGATAGATGCCGTTCAGGTAATATCGTGTCTCCTCGGTCGAGATGGCGAACCGGGTGCGGTCGATGAGCCGCTTCAGGTCGGCCGCGGAGAGCATGAAATTGAAGGGCAGGTCGCCCCCCGCCATGAGCGGGTAATCCTCGGGCGGCAGGCACTGGAGCGTGAAGGTCGACCGGCCCGAGCGCAGACTCATGGCCGCCTTGTCGCCGCCGGCGTCGAGCTCGACCTGGGCGCCCTCGCGCAACTTGCGGATGATGTCGTAAAGCGTATGAGCAGGGACGGTGGTCGAGCCCTTGCGCGCGTTCTGGCTCGCAATCGAGGCGACCATCTCGATGTCCATGTCGGTGGCCGACAGGGCAAGCTTGCCATCCTCGGCACGAATGAGGACGTTCGAGAGGATCGGGATGGTGTTGCGCCGCTCGACCACGCTCTGGACGTGGCCCAGCGCGCGAAGCAGCGCGGAACGTTCGATCGTGAGCTTCATGGCGGGACAATTCGGTTAGGTGTGGAAGTCCCTCGGCGCCTCGAAGCCCCCTCCGCGGCGCCCCGGCGTCCCTAGCAATCCGGCTGGAACGGAACGGGACGGCACTATAGCACGCCCGCGATTTTTCGAGAAGAAAAGGGGCCGATTCGCGCGGCCCCTTGCCCTTCTCGGCCGGCCGGGGAGGCGGGGCCGGCGCCCGGGCTTTGGCTCAGGTTTCGAGCATCCGCCGCAACAGCTCGATGTCCTCATAGAGCGAGCGGTCGGCGGTGCGCAGCTCCTCGATCTTGCGTACGGCGTGCATCACCGTGGTGTGGTCGCGCCCGCCGAATTTGCGCCCGATCTCGGGGAGCGAGCGCGGCGTCAGCTGCTTGCAGAGATACATTGCCACCTGGCGCGGCCGCGCCACGGCGCGGGCGCGGCGCGCCGAATGCATGTCGGCGAGGCGGATGTTGTAGTGCTCGGCGACCCGTTTCTGAATCTCGTCGATCGTGACGCGGCGGTCGTTGGCGCGGAGCAGGTCGTGCAGAACCTCCTGCGCGCCCTCGAGCGTGATCGCGCGACCGACCAGTTGCGTGTGGGCGTAGATGCGGTTCAAGGCGCCTTCGAGCTCGCGCACGTTCGAGGTGATCTTGTGCGCTAGGAACTCGAGCAGCTTCGGCGGCACCGGCGTCTTCATCTGTTCGGCCTTGGCCTGAAGGATGCCGAGGCGCAGCTCGTAGGTGGTCGGATGAAGGTCGGCGACGAGGCCCCAGCCGAGGCGCGACTTCAGGCGCTCCTCCATGCCTTCGAGGTCGGACGGCGACTTGTCGGCCGAGATCACGATCTGCCGGTTCTGGTCGACGAGGGCGTTGAAGGTGTGGAAGAACTCCTCCTGGGTCGAATCCTTGCCGCTGATGAACTGCACGTCGTCGATCATGAGCACGTCGACCGAGCGGAACTGCTCCTTGAAGGCCATCGTGTCCTTGAAGCGCAGCGCCCGGATGAACTGGTACATGAATTTCTCGGCCGAGAGATAGATCACGCGGCGCGACGGGTCCTCGCGGCGGATGTGCCACGCGATCGCGTGCATGAGGTGCGTCTTGCCGAGGCCGACCCCGCCATAGAGGAAGAGCGGATTGTACGGAACGCTGCGCTGCGCGCTGACGGCCGCCTCGGCGACGCGGCGGGCCGCCGCGTGCGCCAGCTCGTTCGGCTTGCCGACGACGAAATTCTCGAACGTGAAGCGCGGATCGAGTGGCGCGCCGACATCCTTGTCGTCGACCGGCTCTTCGCCCTTTTCGATGCTCTTCTCGGATTTTTCGGGCTTGGCCTCGCGCCGCGCGGGTTCGGCCGCCTCTCCCGGCGCGGGCGCCCCGCCCAGCAGGATCTCGACCGCGGCAACAGAGCTGTTCTCGGCGTTCCAAAGCGCGCGCAGCCGATCGGCGTAATGCTGCGCCACCCAGTCGCGCAGGAACCGCGTCGGCACCGCGATCCTGACGCGGCCGTCGACAAGCTCGATGAACGTCATCGAGCGCAGCCAGCTGCGATAGGCGGGCTCGCCAAACTCCTCGCGCATCCGCGCGCGTACCCGCGCCCACTGTCCCTGCACGTGCGGATCGTGATCGTCCCGGCGCGCCATCGCGGTCATGCCCCGCGCCCGGCTCTAAATGCTGAATAAATAAATTGGCGAATATGCTTTTTTTTCACGCGCGTCCCCCCAACCACACACCGGATCGAGCGACGAACCATCTTTCGGCGGGGAGACGACAACCCCTCGCCGTTCGAGTGCGTGAGCGATGCAGTTTCGAGCGTGATGCTCACGTTCTACTTGCCCGCTCGTCGCTAAACACTTGTCTGCTTTGAGCGTCTCCGACGCTCGCAAGCGCCGCGACCTTCTCCTTCTGGCCCCCGCATCCGGCGCGAAAAAAACTCTACCGTTGCCGAATAGGAGAAGGCAACTAGACTGAATGGGGAACGATGAAAATTTTTTGACGCGCGTTGCAAATGCAACGCCACGTTCAGTTGCGCGCGGTCAGAGCGCCTTGATCCGCGCCGAAAGACGCGACAGCTTGCGCGCGACGGTGTTGCGATGAGCAACGCCTTTGCTGACGCCGCGCTGCATCTCGGGCGCAGCCTCGGCGAATGCGGCGCGCGCCGCTTCCTTGTTGCCGCTCGCGATCGCGACTTCGACTTTCTTGACGAAGGTCTTGAGGCGGCTCGTGCGCGCGCGGTTGACCGCCTCCCGCTTCTCGCTTTGCCGGTGGCGCTTTTCCGCCGATGGATGCGTTGCCATGCGTGCGCTTATAGCGAGCGTTAACTCGGAGTCAAGCGAGGGAAGCTCGTCGCTCTCCGCGATCGGCTCTCTTCTGTCGCCGTGGCGATAGATTCTTGCGCAACGAAGGGCCGGGAGCCGATAGCGGACGGCTAAGCGGCTACTTGTTCCTGAAGGCTGGCTTGCGCTTCTCGACGAAGGCGGCCATGCCTTCGCGCTGGTCCTCGGTGCCGAAAAGCGCGTGGAACAGGCGGCGCTCGAAGCGCACGCCTTCGGCGAGCGTTGTCTCGAAGGCGCGATTGACGGCCTCCTTGGCGGCGTAGACGGCGACGCGCGACATCGCCGCCATCTGTGTTGCGACCTTCACCGCCTCCTCGACGAGCTTGTCGTCGGGCACGATGCGGCTGACGAGGCCGCTGCGCTCGGCCTCGGCCGCGTCCATCATGCGCCCGGTCAGCACCAGGTCCATGGTCTTCGCCTTGCCGATGGCGCGCGCCATGCGCTGCGATCCGCCGGCGCCCGGGATGATGCCGAGGTTGATCTCGGGCTGGCCGAACTTGGCGCCCTCGCCGGCGATGATCGTGTCGCACATCATGGCGAGCTCGCAGCCGCCGCCCAGCGCGAAGCCCGCGACCGCGGCGACGATCGGCTTGCGGCAGGTGGTGACGCGCTCCCATCCCTTGGTGACGAAGTCGGAAAGGTAAACGTCGACGAAGCTGCGGCTCTGCATCTCCTTGATGTCGGCGCCGGCGGCGAACGCGCGCTCGTTGCCGGTGATGACGACGGCGCCGATCGCGTCGTCCTTCTCGAACGCGTCGAGCGCCGCGCCCATCTCGCGCACGAGCGCATCGCAGAGCGCATTCAAGGCCTTGGGCCGATTGAGGCGAATCAAACCGACATTACCCAGTGTCTCGACTGTAATATTTTCATACGTCATGGCCGGCGCTCCTGCTGCGGCGAAAGCGTGAAACCAACGGTGAGGTCGCCGTCGCGGCCGCGATACTCGATGCGCAGCGCCTCGCCCTCGCGCTGCCAGCGGTCCTCGCCGGCCGCGCGCCAGCCGAGCTGCGGCAAGGTGGCGGCGTAGAATTCGTGCACCTTGGCGCGGACGAGCGCGCCATGTGCCTGGGCCTCGACGATGCGGCCCTCGGGCTTGTCGAATACCACCGATGTACCAGCGACATCGGCCAGGCCGGGCATCAGCGGCACATCCTCGGTGCCGGCGACGAAGTCGCCGGCGTGTGCTTGCGCCGCCGCCAACGCCAGCGCGATGACGAACGTGGAAAGAAGCTTCATCGATTTTAGTCTAGAGCTTTTCCGGCCGAGATCGAATCCCCGTCCGTCATGCCCGGCTTCCGTGCCGGGCATCCACGTGCTTTTTGCGCGAGGCAAATCGTGGATGGCCGGAACAAGTCCGGCCATGACGGACAATAGGGCCCGCTGCCAGCTTCCTCACCGCTGCCGCTTCGCGCAATAAAAGGTCGAGCGGCCGCCTTGGACGATGCGCTTGATCCCTTTGCCGCAGTCGCACTCGGGGCAGGGCTCGCCTTCCTTGCCGTAGACCGCGAACTGATGCTGGAAATAGCCAAGCTCGCCCGACGACTGCACATAGTCGCGAAGGCTCGATCCGCCGGCCGCGATCGCTGCCTCGAGCACGCGGCGGATGGCGTGCGCGAGGCGTTCGGCGCGTTCGCCCTGGACCGTGCCGGCGCGGCGCCGCGGCGAGAGGCCGGCATAATAGAGGCTCTCGCACACATATATATTGCCAAGCCCGGCGACGATGCGCTGGTCGAGCAGCGCCGCCTTGATCGGCGTGGCCTTGCCCGCAAGCGCAGCGGCCAGCGACACGCCGTTGAATTCATTGCCGAGTGGCTCGGGCCCGAGCCCGGCGAGGAGCTTGTGGCGCTTGAGCTCTTCCTCGCTATCGGCCCAGTCGAGGAGACCGAAGCGGCGCGCGTCGTTGAAGCGCAGCACGGTGCCGTCATTGAAGGTGACGACGACGTGGTCATGGCGGCGATCCTCATCAGCACCGTTGCCGCCGAGCACCATGCGTCCCGACATGCCAAGATGCGCAAGCAGCACGCCGCCGCCTTCGATATGGAACAGGAGATATTTGGCACGCCGCGCGACGCGCAGCACGCGGCGCCCCTCGAGCCTGCCGGCGAGCCCGCGCGGCAGCGGAAAGCGCAGGTCGGCGCGGTTGAGCGTCAGCTTCTCGATGCGGCGCCCGGCGATGCGGCTGTTGAGCCCGCGCACCACGGTTTCGACTTCAGGAAGCTCGGGCATGGGGCGAGAAGGTCGGGGCCTGTCTTGGCGCTCTCGGGATCGTCCTCTATGTTGCAGTCATGAGCGGCAGCGACACAAGCGGCACGGTCGATTTCGGCTATCGCCGCGTCGCCGAGACAGAAAAGCCGCAACTCGTGCGCCGCGTCTTCCAGTCGGTGTCAGGACGCTACGACCTGATGAACGACCTGATGAGCGGCGGGATTCACCGGCTCTGGAAATCGGCGCTCATCGCGAAGCTCGCGCCACGGCCGGGACAGGTGCTCGCCGATCTCGCCGGCGGCACGGGCGACATTGCGCTGCGCTTCATCGCCGCGGCGCCCGGGAGCCGCGCCGTCGTGTGCGATCTCTCGCCCGCCATGGTCGAGGCCGGGCGCGACCGCGCCATCGATCGCGGCGTGCTTGACGAGATCTCGTGGCTCGTCGGCGATGCCGAGGCGCTGCCGCTCGCAAGCATGAGCGCCGATGCCTGCACGATGGCCTTCGGACTGCGCAACGTCACGCACATCGAGCGCGCGCTCGCCGAGGCGCGGCGCGTCTTAAAGCCGGGCGGCCGCTTCCTCTGTCTCGAATTCAGCCGTGTCGTGCTGCCACTGTTGCATCAAGCCTACGATCTCTATTCCTTCGCGGTGCTGCCGCTCATGGGCCAGATCGTGACGGGCGACCGCGCGGCATATCAATATCTGGTCGAAAGCATCCGCCGCTTCCCGCCCCAGGACGAGCTTGCCGAACTCATGCGCGCGGCCGGGTTCGAGCAGGTGGCGTTCCGCAATCTCTCCGGCGGTATCGCGGCGCTGCATTCCGGCTGGCGGCTGTGACAGCTCTAGCCCCTTCACCCCAACCCTCTCCCCTCCGGGGAGAGGGCAGGGTGAGGGGGCGCGCGCGTCGCTTCTAAGATCAGTCCACATGCTCCGCTTCCTGCGCGGCCTTCGGAATATCGTTCGGCTCGTCGAGATCGTGCTGACGCTCGCGCGCTACGACGCGCTCTTCCCGCTGGAAGGGGTGACGGGCATAGCCGGCGCGGTCAGCGCGGCGCGGCTTCTGCGCCTGCTGCGCCGGCGCGACGCGGCGATCGCGAAGCTCCGCCCCGGCCAGCGTCTTGCCGAGGCTCTCACGGCCTTGGGTCCGAGCTTCATCAAGCTCGGCCAGGCGCTCTCGATCCGCGCCGACCTCATCGGCGACGAGGTGGCGGCGGACCTGGCGCTGCTCCAGGATCGGCTGCCGCCTTTCCCTGGCGCCGAGGCGCGCGCCACGATCGAGCGCGAGCTGGGCCAGCCGATCGCCACCCTCTTCCGCAGCTTCGGCGAGGATGCGATCGCCGCCGCTTCGATCGCGCAAGTTCATTTCGCCGAGACGGCGGAGGGCGAGCCGGTGGCGGTGAAGGTGCTGCGCCCGGGCATCGAGACCGCGTTCGAGCGCGACATCGCGCTCTTCTTCTGGATCGCCGGCGTGATCGAGCGGTTCGAGCCGCGCGTGCGCCGCCTGAAGCCGCGCGAAGTGGTCATGACCTTGGCGCAGTCGGTGCGGCTCGAGATGGATCTGCGCTTCGAGGCGGCCGGCGCCTCGGAGCTTGGCGAGAATTTCAAGGATGATCCGACCTTCCGCGTGCCGCCGGTCGATTGGCGCCGCACCTCGCGCCAAGTCCTGACCTCGGGCCGCGTCGGCGGCATCCGCATCGACGACCGCGCCGCACTTCTCGCCGCCGGGCACGATCTCCGCGCCATCATGGAAAAGGCGGCGCGCGCCTTCTTCAACCAGGTCTTCCGCGACGGCTTCTTTCACGCCGACCTTCATCCCGGCAACCTGTTCATCGACCCGGACGGCGCCATCGTCGCGGTCGATTTCGGTATCATGGGCCGGCTCGACCGCAAGACGCGCGACTACCTTGCCGACATGCTTCTCGCTTTCCTCACCGGCGACTACATGCGCGTGGCCGATGTGCATTTCGAGGCGGGCTATGTGCCTTCGCACCATTCGCGCGCTGCCTTCGCGCAGGCCTGCCGTGCCATCGGCGAGCCGATCCTCGGCCGGCCGATGCACGAGATTTCCCTCGGCCGGCTGTTGGCGCAGCTCTTCCAGGTCACCGAGGCGTTCGACATGGAGACGCAGCCGCAGCTCCTGCTGCTGCAGAAGACCATGGTCGTGGCCGAAGGCGTTGGGCGGATGCTCGACCCGACCGTCAACATGTGGACCCTGGCGCGGCCGCTGATCGAAGATTGGATGCGCGAGAACCGCGGTCCCGAGGCGCGCATCGCCGCCGCGCTGCGCGACACATTCGAGGCGCTGGAGCGGTTGCCGGGGCTGTTGCGGAATCTGGAGCACGCGGCCGGGCTTATCGGTGGCGGCGACGGATTGCCGCTTCATCCCAGCTCGCTTGCCCAGATCGCCCGGCGCGGCGCGATCGAGCTTCTGGGCGTGCCGCTCTGGATCATCGCGCTCGCGCTCGCCGCGATCGCCTTCCGCGTCTGGTGACGGGTTACCGCCGCACTATATGTATAGGCAGGCTGTCGTCGCGAGGCGCCGAACGCGGCAAAGCGATCCGGGGGATCGCTTCGCTTGCTCGCGATGACGGCCGCTGAGGGTGGAATTACCGAACGAACCCAATTGGCGAAGGACGTGATTCTACCGAACGAAGCCAATTCGCAGCATCAGGACAAAATTTCCGAACGAAGCCAATTTGCGGGCAGTGAAGCAAGATTTACCGAACGGACAGGAACATTACCTTGGCGAACCCGCGCGCAGGGCTGGTCTTGAAAAGCGTACTAACCGGATGGTCGCTGGCCGCCGTCCTCCTGGCGACTGGAGCAATGGCCGACGCTCCGCCACCTCCGCCGAGCGACTGGGATGCATGGTCAGCAGACAAGAATTTTGTCGCGCACGGCGATGTCGCGGCAAACAAGATCGTTGTCATGAGGATCGTGCGCGGTAAACGCGAGCCAATGTGGTCGATCTCGCCTTGGCAGAACACATTCCTGGGCCAAAGCGTGCTTCTATCCGGCGACGGGCAAAGTTTCGTGATCTTTGGCCATCCTTGGATTGGGAGCGGACTGGATCAGCCCATCCTCCATTTTTATCACCTGGGCAAAATGGTCCGGCAGTGGACACTAGCGGACTTGTTTGCGACCACGACAGGCCTGCAGACTTCCATTTCGCACTTGCTTTGGTCGAAAACTGCTTCGCTCGAAAACGAAACCCTTAAGGTGACAACCAACGACGGGCGTGACCTTTCTTTCGATATGGTCACGGGTGACCTTCGGACGCCCAAGTGAGGGCGATTTTCCCGAACGAACCCAATTTCCGATGCCGGGGCGCAGCGGCGCCTTAGGTAGCTCCCGACATTAGAATTACCAAACGAAGCCAATTTTTCGCTGGTCCTGGCCTGTTTCCAAGGTTGCACACTCAAGCTAGTGTTCTATAATATTTATTCTGCGTCCCGCAGTGGCAAAGAGGCCCGCAATGCTCGAAGGCCGGCGCATCCTGCTGGTGATCTCGGGCGGCATCGCCGCCTATAAGGGGCTCGACCTCATCCGTCGCTTGCGGGAGCGGGGCGCCGCGGTCCGCGTCGTGATGACCGCCGCGGCCGAGCGCTTCGTCACGCCGCTTGCGGCCTCGGCCCTCTCGGGCGAGCGCGTCTATGACGACCTCTTCTCCCTCACCGACGAGAGCGAGATGGGCCATCTGAAGCTTGCCCAGGATGCCGATCTTGTCGTGGTCGCGCCCGCGACCGCCGACCTCCTCGCCAAGATGGCAACGGGGCTCGCCGACGACCTCGCTTCGACCGCGCTTCTCGCGACGACGCGTCCGATCCTCGTGGCACCCGCCATGAACACTCGTATGTGGGAGAACCCGGCAACGCGCGAGAACCTCGCGCGGCTCGAGGCGCGCGGGGTCCGCCGCGTCGGCCCGGCCAGCGGCCCACTCGCCGAGGGCGAGGTCGGCCCCGGCCGCATGGCCGAACCCACGGATATCGCGGCCGCGGCGGAAGAGATATTGCGTGCCTCGGCGATCCTCGGCGGCCGCCGTGCCCTCGTCACCAGCGGCCCGACACACGAGCCGATCGACCCGGTGCGCTACATCGCCAACCGCTCGTCCGGGAAGCAGGGTCATGCCATCGCCGCGGCACTCGCGCGCCACGGCGCGGCGACCGTGCTCGTCTCCGGCCCCACGGCCGAGGCCGATCCGCCCGGCGTGCGCGTCGTCCATGTCACGACCGCGCGCGACATGCTGGCCGCGTGCGAGGCGGCGCTTCCGGCCGACGTCGCGGTCTGCGCCGCCGCGGTCGCCGACTGGCGCGCCGAGGAAGCCGCTCAGAAAATAAAGAAGAAGGGCGCGCCGCCGGCGCTGAAGCTGGTCGAGAATCCGGACATCCTGGCGCGCCTGTCGGCGGCCGGGAACGCGCGCCCGCGCCTTGTCGTGGGTTTCGCCGCCGAGACCGAGAACCTCGTCGCCAACGCGCGCGAGAAGCGGGCGAAGAAAGGTTGCGACTGGATCCTCGCCAACGACGTCTCCGCCGCGGGCGGCGTCTTCGGCGCCGATGCCAACACGATCCACCTCGTCTCGGCCGACGGCGTCGAGGATTGGCCGCCGCTTTCGAAACGCGACGTGGGCGAGCGCCTGGCTCAGCGCATCGCCCGGTTCTTCGCGCGGAGCGCGGCCGAATGAGCGCGCTACCCGTCTCGATCCAGGTACTGCCGCACGGCGCCGGGATCGGCCTTCCCGTCTACAAGACCGAGGGCAGCGCCGGCGCCGATCTCGCGGCCGCGGTCGCGACGCCGCTCGTGCTTCAGCCGGGCGGCCATGCGCTCGTTCCGACCGGCGTGGCGGTGGCATTGCCCGACGGGTTCGAGGCGCAAGTGCGGCCGCGCTCGGGCTTGGCACTCGCGCACGGCGTCACCGTGCTGAACAGCCCCGGCACCATCGACAGCGACTATCGCGGCGAGATCGGCGTCATTCTGGTCAATCTCGGCACGGCCCCGGTCACGATCGCCCGCGGCGACCGCATCGCGCAGCTCGTCGTGGCGCCGGTACGGCGGGCGGAGTGGCGCGAAGTCGCGATCCTCCCGCCTTCCGCGCGCGCGGCGCGCGGCTTCGGGTCGACCGGCTGATGCTGCGGCTCTCGAAGAAGCTTCTGTTCGCGATCGAAGCGGTGCTCGACATCGCCTACAACGCCGGCGATCTGCCGGTGCAATCGGGCGAGATCACGCGCCGCCAGGGCATCCCGCGCCGCTATCTCGAGCAGGTGCTGCAGCAGCTCGTCCGCGCCGGCGTGCTGGCGGGCGTGCGCGGGCCGCGCGGCGGCTATCGCCTCGCGCGCGAGCGGCGCCGTATCACCCTGGGCGAGATAGTGCGCGTCGTGCAGGCGATCGAGGGCGGCGACAATCCGCTCGAAGCCGAGGCCGGAGCCGAGCTTGGCCGGCGCGTCGTGCGCCCCTTGTGGCTCGAGCTGCAGGAAGAGGTGATGGGCCGGCTCGACGGCATTACTATCGACGAGCTGTGCACGCGCGCCCACCGCGTCGGCGTGGCGGCCGACTATGCAGCCCGGCTCGATTTCTCGATCTAGGAGTACCGCGATGGCAGAGTTCCGCGGACGCGTTTATGACACCATCATCGAAGCGATCGGGGCAACGCCGCTCGTGCGCCTCGCGCGCCTCATGGCGAAGCACGGCGTCAAGGCCGACATTCTCGGCAAGTGCGAGTTCTTCAACCCGCTGTCCTCGGTCAAGGACCGCATCGGCGCCGCGATGATCGAGGCGGCCGAGCGCGACGGACGCATCCGCCCCGGCCAAACCGTCCTGGTCGAGCCCACTTCGGGCAACACCGGCATCGCCTTGGCCTTCGTCGCGGCGGCCAAGGGTTATCGCCTCATTCTCACCATGCCCGACAGCATGTCGACGGAGCGGCGACGGATGCTCAAGCTCCTGGGCGCCGAGCTCGAGCTGACGCCCGCATCGCAAGGGATGCGCGGATCGATCGCCCGCGCGGAAGAGCTGCTGGCTTCGCTGCCCGACGCTTTCATGCCGCAGCAGTTCCAGAACCCGGCCAATCCCGAGGTGCACCGCCGCACCACGGCCGAGGAGATCTGGCGCGACACCGACGGCAAGGTCGATGTGGTGGTGAGCGGCATCGGCACGGGCGGCACGCTGACCGGCGTCGGCCAGGTGCTGAAGCCGCGCAAGCCGGGCCTCAGGATGATCGCGGTCGAGCCCGAGGACAGCGCCGTGCTCTCCGGCGGCCCGCCCGGCCCGCACAAGATCCAGGGGATCGGTGCGGGGTTCATCCCGGCGATCCTCGATGTGACGCTGATCGACGAGACCGTGCGCATCGGCAATGAGAGCGCGCTCGCCTTGGCGCGCGAGGTGGCGCGGCTCGACGGCATCGCCTGCGGCATCTCCTCGGGCGCGGCCTTAGCCGCCGCGCTCGAAGTCGGCGCGCGCCGCGGCATGGAGGGCAAGACCATCGTCGTGGTGCTGCCCGACACGGCCGAGCGCTATCTCTCGACGGCTCTCTTCGACGGGATCTGACCTTGGCCGAAGCGGCACTCACCGAGGCGCAGTTCGAGCGCTATGCCCGCCACCTCATCCTTGACGAGGTCGGCGAGGCAGGGCAGGCGCGCCTCATGGCCGCGCGGGTGCTCGTCGTCGGCGCAGGCGGCCTGGGTTCGCCGCTCCTTCTCTATCTTGCCGCGGCTGGGGTCGGCACGCTCGGCATCGTCGATGACGATACGGTCGACCTCTCGAACCTGCAGCGCCAGATCGTCCACCCGACCGCGCGGATCGGCGTGGCGAAAGTCGAAAGCGCGCAGAAGACGCTTGCCGAGATCAATCCCGAGGTAAGGGTCCAAACGCACGCCGTGCGGCTCGATGCGGGCAATGTCGAGGCGCTCGTCGGCGCCTACGACATCGTCGCCGACGGCAGCGACAATTTCGCGACGCGCTATCTCCTCAACGATGCGTGCCACCGCGTCGGCCGCACCCTCGTCGCCGCGGCGCTGTCGCCGTTCGAGGGGCAGCTCTCGACCTTCAAGTCGCACCTGGGCCCGCCGCACCCGTGCTACCGCTGTCTCTTCCCCGAGCCGCCGCCGGCCGGAGCGGTGCCGCGTTGCGAGGAGGCGGGCATCTTGGGCGCCGTCGCCGGCGTCGTCGGAACGCTCCAGGCCACCGAGGTGCTGAAGGAGCTCTTGGGCATCGGCGAGAGCCTTTCGGGCACGCTCCTCGTCTATGACGCGCTGCGCTCCGCCTTCCACCGCTTCAAGCTGCCGCGCGATCCCGCGTGCCCGACCTGCGGCGGGTGATGCCCATGCTCCCCAAAACCCAGCGCCAGGTCGTCCTCAAGTCGCGGCCCAACGGCATTCCCGAGGCGCAGCATTTCGAGATCGTCACGGGCGCGGTGCCCGAGCCCGGCGAGCGCAGCTTCGTCGTGAAGAACAAATTTCTGTCGGTCGAGCCCGCCATGCGCGGCTGGGTCAATGCGGTGCAGAACTACTCGCGGCCCGTGGCGATCGGCGAGGTGATGCGCGCCTATACCGCGGGTGAGGTCGCGGCCTCGCGTCACTCCGCCTTCAAGGAAGGCGACAAGGTGATGGGCCAGTTCGGCTGGCAGGAATATGCTCTCTCGGACGGCGCGGGCGTGCGGCTCGTGCGCGAAACCGACCTGCCATTGTCGCTGTCGCTGGGCGTCCTTGGCCTCAATGGCCGCACCGCCTATTTCGGCCTTCTCGACTTGGGCGAGCCGCGCCCCAGCGATACAGTGGTGGTCTCGACCGCGGCGGGATCGGTCGGCTCGGCGGTCGGCCAGATCGCCAAGATCATGGGCTGCCGCACCGTCGGCATCGCCGGCGGTACCGAGAAGGTCCGGCTCTGCCGCGAGCTCTTCGGCTACGACGCGGCGCTCGACTACAAGTCCGAGCGCGCGCTCGGCGCGGCGGTGGCGGCGGCCTGTCCCGGAGGCGTCAATATATACTACGACAACACGTCGGGCGCGGTGAGCGATGCGGTATTGCCAAGCCTCGCGGTCGGCGCGCGGGTCGTCATCTGCGGCACGGCATCGGTCGCCTCGTGGGATCCGCCGCCCATGGGCCCGCGCGTCGAGCGCCATCTCCTTGTGAAGCGCGCGCGCATGCAGGGCTTCGTCGCCTTCGACTTCGAGCATCGCACCGAGGAGGCCGTGGCTCGTCTTGCCGCCTGGGTGCGCGAGGGAAAGCTGCGCTACAGCGAGGACATTCTCGACGGCATCGAATCCTGTCCGGGCGCGATCGCCGGCCTTTATCGCGGCGAGAACCTGGGCAAGCGCATCATTCGCCTCCAAGCCTGACGCCGCCACTGGACTTGCCCGCGTTTGCGGAGAAGAATCCGGCATCTGGAGGAGAATGGCGATGCTCACCCGGGAAGAGAACGAGCGCCTGACGCGTGTCGGCGCGGGAACGCCGATGGGCGAGACGATGCGGCGCTACTGGATGCCCGCGCTCATGTCGTGGGAGCTGCCCGAGCCCGATTGCGCGCCGGTGCGCGTGCGGCTCCTCGGCGAGAGCCTGGTCGCGTTCCGCCAGACCGACGGGCGCATCGGCATGCTCGATGAGTTCTGCCCGCATCGCCGCACGTCGCTGTGGCTTGGCCGCAACGAGGAGAACGGGCTGCGCTGCGTCTATCACGGCTGGAAGTTCGATATCGAAGGGCGCTGCATCGACCAGATGAACGAGCCGCGCCAATTCTGCGACAAGGTCCGCACCACCGCCTATCCGACGCTCGAGCTGGGCGGCATCGTGTGGACCTATATGGGCCCCAAGGAGCGCCAGCCCGCGCCGCCCAATTTCGAGCTGATCCAGGTTCCCGAAAACCGCCGCGAGGTGAGCAAGGTCTGGCAGGCCTCAAACTGGCTCCAGGCGCTCGAAGGCGGCATCGACACCTCACACTTCACGATCCTGCACCGTGCCCTGAAGCGGAATCCGCTGCAGCCCGGCATCCCCGTCGACGCGCCGGGCGTACGCGGCGGCGCGCCGACGCTCGAGGTCGACGTGACCGACTATGGCTACCGCTATTTCGGCATCAGGCCGCTCGGCGCGGACGAGCAATATGTGCGCGGCTATCACTTCGTCATGCCGTTCACGCAGCTCCGTCCGCCGGGACCCGATATGAAGCAAGTGCACGGGCACTTCTGGGTCCCGATCGACGACGAGAACACCATGGTGTGGAACTTCTACTATTCATATGGCGACGAGCTGATCGATCGCCGTTCGGAGGATGGCGGCAACGGCTACGGCACGCACGTCGATCCGAAGAACGACTTCCGGCCGATCCGCAACCGCGCCAACGACTGGCTCATCGACCGCAAGATGCAGAAGACGGAAACCTTCACCGGCATCGACGGCATCAACCAGCAGGACCGGGCCATCCAGGAGAGCATGGGTCCGATCGTCGACCGCACGCGCGAGAATCTGGGCCCGGGCGACCGTGCCGTCGTGGCGACCCGCCGCCTGCTGCTCGAGGCGGTGGACACGGTCGAGCGCGGCGGCGATCCGCGCGGGACTGGCCCCGAATATTACGAGGCGCGCGCGGCCGAGGCCGTTCTCTCGAAAAATGCCGACTGGCGGCGCGAACTCATTCCGCTCATGCATCCGCAGACGGGCGGCGGGAGCGCGCCCGTGCGGCGCATGCCCAAGAGCCTGGAGGCGGCGCTCGGCGACGACGACTGAGCCGCGCGATCTCTACGTGCCGGCGACGCGGTCGGGCGGACGGCGCCCGTCGGTAAAGCTTTTGATGTTGGCGATGACCTTCTCGCCCATGTCGATCCGGCCCTCGCGCGTGCCCGAGCCCATGTGCGGCGTCAGCACGACATTGTCGAGCCGCTTCAAACGTTGATCGACCGCGGGCTCGCGCTCGAACACGTCGAGTCCGGCCGCGGCGACCTCGCCTTTGGCCAGCATTTGCGCGAGCGCCGCTTCGTCGATGATGCCGCCGCGCGCGGTGTTGACGACAATCGCGTGCGCCGGCAGGAGCTTGAGCCGCCGCGCCGAGAGCAGGTGGTGTGTGTCGGGCGTGTAGGGACAGTTGACCGAGAGAATGTCGATCCGCGGCAGCATCCGGTCGAGGCTTCGCCAATAGGTCGCCTCAAGCGTACGCTCGAGCCCCGCGGCGATGCGGCGCCGGTTGTGATAGTGGATCTCCATGCCGAAGCCGCGCGCCCGTTGCGCCACGGCCTGGCCGATCCGCCCCATGCCGATGATGCCGAGCCGCTTGCCGCCGAGGCGTGCGCCGAGCATGAAGGTAGGCGCCCAGGTTTTCCACTTGCCGCCGCGCACCAGGCGCTCGCCCTCCGCGAGCCGCCGGGCGGCCGCGAGGATGAGGGCCATCGTCATGTCGGCGGTGTCCTCGGTCAGGACGCCGGGCGTGTTGGTGACGACGATGCCCCGTGTCTCGGCCGCGGCAAGGTCGATGTGATCGATGCCGACGCCGAAATTGGCGATGAGCTTGAGGCGGGGGCCGGCGGCGGCGAGTAGGGATGCGTCGATCCGGTCGGTCACGGTCGGGACGAGGACGTCGGCCATGCCGACGGCCGCCACGAGTTTTTGCCGCGTCAGCGGCACGTCCTTCTCGTTGAGGCGTGCGTCGAACAGCTTGCGCATGCGCGCCTCGACCGGCTCGGGCAGCTTGCGGGTGACGACGACGAGCGGCCGCTGCGGCATGGCGCGCGCTTAGCAATGGCGCCATTGCCTGTCCAGCGCGGAGCCATCCCGAGTCGCTGTTGCGCTTGACCCGCGCGCGCGTGCCGGATTAGAGCATTCGGCGTGCGGTTCATCGTGGCTCTTCCCGTCGCCCTTCTTCTCGCCGCCGGTGCCGCGCGCGCCGCGGACGAGAAGCTGCCGCATTTTGCCGCGCTGCGTGTCGACGAGGTCAATCTCCGCGCCGGGCCCGGCGATCGCTATCCGATCGAGTGGGTCTATCACCGCAAGGGCCTGCCGGTCGAGGTGACGGCCACGTTCGACGTCTGGCGCAAGGTGCACGACAGCGATGGCACCGAAGGCTGGGTGCATGAGCGCATGCTCTCGGCGACGCGCAGTATCGTCGTCGCCGGCGGCGAGCGGACGCTGCGCGCCGATCCGGCGCCGGGCGCAGCGCCGGTCGCGCGCGCGGAAGCGGGCGTCGTGGCCCGTCTTCTCGAATGCCGCTCATCGTGGTGCCGGGTCGAGACGCAGGGCATCAAAGGGTGGCTGCCGGAGAACGATGTGTGGGGCGTCGCGCCCGGCGAGACCGTGCAATAGCGCCAACTACGTCTCGACGGCGCCGCACCATCCGGGCAGGTAATCGGCGTCGCGGCCCTTCGCCAGCTCCAGCGCCTTCGCCAGGGCCGAGGCGAAATCGTCTTCGATCCTTCTGCGCTTGATGTGGCGGCGCAGGAAATCGGCCCACACGAATTCCGCGAACGGCGTCACGTCCTTGGCATAGCCGCCGATGCGGCGGAGCTCTCCGGCGAGGCTGCGGAAAGGGTCGTCCTTGAGCTTCGTGATCGAGGGAGGAATGGCGTCGAAGCCGCGCCGCACGCCCTCGTCGTCATAGGGATGGCACCAGCCGTGATGGTCGAGCACGACCCAGAACGAGTCCTTATGAACCGCAGTGAGATCGGCGACCACATTGACGAGGACGTCCTTCACGCCTTCCTCATGCAACGCGCGGACAAGATGGTGGTGATCGATGACGTAATGCCGGTCCTTCGGGCCCAGGATCACCGGGATCATGTGCCGGCCAAGGAAATCCGGCTTCGTTTTGCCGGCGCGGTGGCGCCATTCCTTGCGCTTTGCCGCGACCTCGCGGAATCCCACGGTGATCTGCGTCGGATGCAGGTCGGCGATGGCGACGGGCTCGAGCCTTGGTTCGCGCGTGCTCATCCTTCCCCCGGGATCAGCGCCACAGCGCGGCGACCGACAGGATCAGTTCCGCGACGATGAGCGCCAGAATGTACCACTCGACGCGCAGCGAACTGCGGTTCTGCAGGATACTAAGGAGCGTTTCCGCGGTGCGCGAGATCACGTCGAATTTGCGGTCGAGCGCGCGGTCGCGATCGCGCAGCTCGTACTCTTCGGCGAGCCGCATGTAAAGCCGCTCGAGCTCCGGGTGCTCCCACAAGAGCTCCGGTTTCTCGCCCGTCTCGACGCGCCCCACCATCTTGTGCTGCGTCGCGAGCACGTCGCCGATCTGGCGCAAGAGTTCGCGGCCGGAAGCGGTGCTGCTCCCCGTCAAGCGCAGCGAGGTGGTAAGCGGCTCGATCCGGTCGAAAATCCCGGCGACGCTTGCCTCGTAATGTGCCAGGACGAGGCTCTTGGCGAGTACGTCGGCGACAAGCTGCAGGCGTGCGATCGAGGCATCGTGCAGGAAGATCGTGCCCGCAAGATCGATCGGCTCCTCGGCGCTCGGCGCGATCTTCACCTGCGTCTCGTCCGTCTCACGGACGGGCAGCGGCTCTATCACGCAGGGAGCTATGCGTTCGAGGAAGGATGCCTCCTCGGTTGCCGATACGTTGACAAGCGCCGCAATGCCATAGCGGAACAGCACCGCGACGCCGTCGTCCGGAAGCCGCAGCGTCAGCGGCGAGGCCGACAGCGAATCCTTGCGCTCGAGCGCGCGCGTATCGAGCCGCTCGCCCAAGAGGAAAATCCGCACCTGGAGCGTGCGGGGCCGTGCTTCGTCTGCCATCGCGCCGCCGCGTCTGCCGTCCATCCGAAATGATACCGGCGCCGCCCGCCGGCCGCTATCGGGCGCCTCAAGCGCTCAAGCACGACTAAAAAAAGAAGCCCTCTCCCTTTGTGGGAGAGGGCTGGATCAGAGTCTGGGCCGCTCTCGTTCCACTTGGGGAGAGCGACGCCATCAACCGCAGAGTTCAGGCCAAGTCGAAACGATCGGCGTTCATTACCTTCGTCCATGCCGCCACGAAGTCGGTCACGAACTTCGCTTCCGCGTCGTCGGTGCCGTAGACTTCGGCAAGTGCGCGCAGTTCGGAGCTCGAACCGAAGATGAGATCGACACGGGTGCCGCTCCACTTCCGCTTGCCGCTTTTGCGGTCATGTCCTTCGAACACGTTTTCGTCCGAGGTCGCTTTCCACTCGGTGCCCATGTCAAGGAGGTTCACGAAGAAGTCGTTGGTCAGCGTCTCCGGACGAATGGTGAAGACGCCGTGCTGAGACTTGCCGTGGTTCGCGCCCAAGACGCGCAGGCCGCCGACCAAAACCGTCATCTCCGGCGCCGTCAGCGTTAGGAGTTGCGCCCGGTCGAGCAGCAGCTCTTCCGCCGATATGGTGAACTTGGCCTTGACGTAGTTGCGGAAGCCGTCGTGGATCGGTTCGAGATAGCCAAAGGACTCCACGTCGGTTTGCGCCTGCGACGCGTCCGTGCGGCCGGGCGCGAAGGGAACGGTCACGTTGTGTCCGGCCTTCTTCGCGGCCTGCTCGATCGCGGCTGAGCCACCCAGCACGATCAGGTCAGCAAGTGAGACTTTCTTGCCGCCGCTGGCCGCGCCGTTGAAGGCTTTCTGCACTTCCCCAAGGGTGTCGAGCACCTTTGCCAATTGCGCCGGCTGATTGACATCCCAATCCTTCTGCGGCGCGAGACGGATGCGCCCCCCGTTCGCCCCACCGCGCTTGTCGGAGCCACGGAAGGTTGCCGCCGACGCCCACGCGGCCCCAACGAGTTCGGAGACGGAAAGCCGCGAGGCGAGAATCTTCGCCTTGAGATCGGCGATGTCCTTGGCGTCGATCAGCTTGTGATCGACAGACGGAACAGGATCTTGCCAGATCAGCTCCTCTTTCGGGACCTCTGGGCCGAGATAGCGGACGCGCGGACCCATGTCGCGATGCGTGAGCTTGAACCACGCCCGGGCGAACGCATCGGCGAACTCGTTCGGATGCTCCAGGAAGCGCCGGGAAATCTTCTCGTAGGCGGGATCCATCCGCAAAGCGAGGTCCGTGACCAGCATGGTCGGCGTATGACGCTTGGACGGGTCGAAAGCATCCGGAATCGTGGCGTCAGCGCCCTTTGCTCTGAACTGATTGGCACCAGCCGGGCTCTTCTCCAGCTCCCACTCGTATTTGAACAGGTTTTCGAAGAAGTGGTTGCTCCACTTCGTTGGCGTCTGCGACCAGGTGACTTCCGGGCCGCCGGTGATCGTGTCCTTGCCGATGCCTGTGCCGAACTTGCTCTTCCAGCCGAAACCTTGTTCCTCGATCAGCGCAGCTTCCGGCTCGGCGCCAACAAGCGCGGCATCCCCCGCGCCATGAGCCTTGCCAAAGCTGTGTCCGCCGGCGATGAGCGCAACCGTCTCCTCGTCGTTCATTGCCATGCGCTTGAAGGTCTCGCGAATGTCGACGGCGGCGGCAACCGGATCCGGCTTGAAGTTCGGCCCATTCGGATTCACGTAGATGAGGCCCATATTCACGGCAGCCAGCGGATGCTCCAGATCGCGGACGCCGCTATAGCGCTCGTCGCTATGAGCATCAGGAAACCAGGCTTTCTCCTTGCCCCAATAGACGATCTCGTCGGGCTCCCACACATCGGGGCGTCCGCCGCCGAAACCGAACGTCTTGAAGCCCATGGTTTCGAGCGCGACGTTGCCGGCAAGGACCATGAGGTCGGCCCAGGAGATTTTCGACCCATATTTCCGCTTGATCGGCCACAGGAGCCGTCGCGCCTTGTCGAGGTTCGCATTATCCGGCCAGGAGCCGAGGGGCGCGAAGCGCTGCTGACCAGCGCCCGCGCCGCCGCGGCCGTCGCCGATGCGGTAGGTGCCCGCAGCGTGCCATGCCATGCGGATCATGAGGCCGCCGTAGTGGCCGAAATCGGCCGGCCACCAGTCCTGGCTCTCGGTCATCAGCGCGGCGAGGTCTTTCTTCAGCGCGGCGTAGTCGAGCTTCTTGAACTCCGCGGCGTAGTTAAAAGCCTTGCCCATGGGATCGGACTGCGGCGAGTTCTGGCGAAGAATCCTGAGGTTCAGCTGGTTGGGCCACCAGTCCTTGTTGGACCTCATGCCGACATTCGTGGCGCCGTGCACAACCGGACACTTGCCTTCCTCTGCCATGGTCGCTCCCTCACGTGAACTGGGTTCTTGCTTCATCGCCGCCGCATCACGCGATCGCTCGCGGAGCGGCGTGCCTTGGCGGTAAGGTTAATGAAGCTGACGAGCGGGACTATGCCCGCGCCCGGGCGCCGAGTCAATCCACTTTAGGAGATTTCTAATCTGTCTTGGGCGCCGGGTCCTGCCCAACCCGGACGATCACATCGACGCGCCGGACGGCGGCGCCGGCGGGCAGCTTCGGCAGGCCGGAGACGCCGATCTGCTCCCCCGGGATGTCGTGGAGCCGGCCAGTGTCCTCGAAGAACAGATGGTGGTGGTCGCTGACATTGGTGTCGAAATAAGACCGGCCCGAATTCACCACCACCTCGCGCAAAAGCCCAGCGTCGATGAACTGGTGCAACGTGTTATAGACGGTTGCGAGCGACACCGGGATCGATGCCGCCACCGCTTCGCCGTGGAGCTGCTCGGCCGTGACGTGGCGATCGCCTTTCTCGAACAGGAGACGCGCCAGTGCGAGGCGCTGCCGGGTTGGCCGCAGCTTGGCCACGCGCAGAAGGTCAAGGGCGCCTGAATAGGGGCGTGCCGTCGTCATTAGAACCAATATAGGGAGTTTTGCGCGCCGTGGCAAAAGCCGCGAGGGCTCAATCACCGGTTTGCAGCCGGTCCACCAGCTCCCGCACCGACGGGATAAAGCCGTTGGCATAGAACGGGTCGCCGGCAAAGCGGTAGGCGTTGTGGCCGGCGAACATCAGCTGATTTTCGACATCGTCCGAATGGCGGATCGCCTGCAGCGTCTTCTGGATGCAGAAGCTGCGGGGATCGGCCTTCTTGCCGGTGCTTCCGGCCTCGTTCTGCGCCCAGTTCGAGAACTGGCAGGCGCTGAGGCAGCCCATGCAGCCGATCTGATCGGTGCGAATCTCGAACGCCTTCTCGGGCGCCACGAAGACGAGCGTCGAATCGGGGGTGCGCAGCGCCTCGGTGAAGCCCTGGCTGATCCAGATAAGCGCGCGCTCGCGGTCATGCGGGGTGAGAAAGACAACACGCTTGCGCGCCCCGATCTCGAGCGGGGCCAAGTGGTCCCCGACGGACTCGATGGAATATGCCACCTGCCGCTCCGAGCGCTGCTGCAACTCGTTGAGGAAGCGGTTGCGCACGGCCGAGGAGTAAAAGCCCGTTGGGCTGAAGCGGTTGAGGTAGACGTCGCCCTCGTTGAGCGTCAGGAGCTTGCGTTTCCACGCGTCGGAGATCGGGCTTTCCTTGGTGAGGAGTGGGCGCGTGCCGAACTGGAAGGCGACAGGCCCGAGCTCGGGATTGTCGATCCAGTCCTCCCACTCGCGCAGATACCAGACGCCTCCGGCCATAAAAATCGGCGTCTCGCCCAGGCCGAACTCGCGCATGAGCGCGCGCAATTCGTGGACGCGCGGGTAGGCCGGTTCCGGATGCTCGGGATTTTCGGTGTTAGTGATGCCGTTGTGGCCGCCGGCGAGCCACGGATCCTCGTACACGACGCCGCCGAGCCATTCGCGGAACTTGTGATAGGCCCGCTTCCATAGCGCGCGGAAGGCACGGCTCGACGACACGATCGGGTAATAATGGACGCCGTAGCGAGCGCAGATCTCGGCGATGCGATAGGGCATGCCGGCGCCGCACGTGACGCCGTTGATGAGGTCGCGCGCGCCTTCGAGCACGCCGTTGAGGATGCGCTCGGCCGCCGCCATCTCCCACAGCACGTTCATGTGGATGCGGCCCTTGCCGCCCGAGCGCTCCCATGCAACGCGCGCCTGCTCGATGCCGCCGGCGATGGCGTAGCGGATCAGTTCCTCGTGTCGCTCGCGGCGAGTCCGCCCGCGATAGGTCTGCAAGATGGCGCTGCCGTCGCCGCCATAGCTGTCGGCGTTGACACCTGAGAATGTGCCGACGCCGCCGCACGCGGCCCAGGCGCCCGAGCTCTCGCCGTTGGATACGGAAATGCCCTTGCCGCCTTCGACAAGCGGCAGCACTTCACGTCCCGAGATTACCAGCGCGTTGAGCGGCCTCACTTCTGCGAGCTCCTCCGAGGGCCGGTTTCGACCGGCCCGCCGGACCGGTGGCCGACGCCGGAGATTAACACATCGGGGCAATCCGTGAACACCGCCGCTGCGCCCCACCGGAAAAGCGCCTCGGCCCGGGCCGGCGCGTTGACTGTATAAACGCGTAGCGGAACTTCGGCCGCGACGGTGGCGGCCGTATGCTCACTCAATCCACGGTCGCTCGCATGGAGTGCTTCGCAACCGAGGCGCCGCAACCGGGCTCGCCAATCCGGCGGTACTTGGCGAACGCCGAGCGCGCGCGGCAGCGCCGGACCCTCGCGCATGGCATGGGTCAGCGCCCCCTCGTTGAAGCTCGAAAGGATGATCGGCACGCGCCGCGGTGCCGCCTCCAGGACACGCAGCGTTGCCGCCATTGTGCGCGGCCCGTCGTCGCGCGCCGCCTTCACCTCGATCATCGCGCCGAGCTTAAGCTCGTCGAGAAGGGCGAGTGTGGCCGCGAGCGTCGGCACGGGTTCGCCGCGAAATTTTTTCCCGAACCAGCCGCCAGCATCGAGTTTCGCGATCTCCGCCGCTGTGCGTTCGGCCACGAGGCCGATCCCGCTCGTCGTGCGCTCGAGCCGCGCGTCGTGCATGAGCACGGGGCATTGGTCGCGCGTCACTTGGACGTCGAACTCAACCCACGCGGCTCCCTGGGCTCGTGCTGTCCGAAAACCCGCAAGGGTATTCTCGGGCGCATGAAGTGCTGCGCCGCGGTGCCCGATGATCCGCGGCGCAGGAAAAGCCTCTGCCAAGGAGTGTCTCGTCAGGTCGCGGCTTTCGCGTCCTCGCGCTCGCGCCGCGAGCGGCGCTCTTCGTCGAGCTTCGCCGAGATGTCCTCGCCCGTCGCCTGGTCGACCTGCTTCATGCTGAGCTTCACCTTGCCGCGGTCGTCGAAGCCCAGCACCTTCACCTTCACCTGGTCACCCAGCTTGACGATGTCGGTCACTTTTCCGACGCGGTAGGGCGCCAGCTCGCTGATATGGACGAGCCCGTCGCGCGCGCCGAGGAAATTGACGAAGGCGCCGAAATCGACGGTCTTCACCACCTTGCCACTGTAGATGACGCCGACCTCCGGCTCGGCCACGATGCCCCGGATCCAGTCGATCGCTGCGCGCGAGACTTCCGCATCGACCGCCGCCACCTTGACGGTGCCGTCGTCTTCGATGTCGATCTTGGCGCCGGTCACTTCGCAGATCTCGCGGATGACCTTGCCGCCGGTGCCGATGACCTCGCGGATTTTGTCCTTCGGAATGTTGATGACGGTGATTCGCGGCGCATTATTGCTCACCGCGTCGCGCGAGGCCGAGATCGCCTTCGCCATCTCGTCCAGCACGTGCATGCGCCCGTCCCTCGCCTGCGCCAGCGCAATGCGCATGATCTCCTCGGTGATGGACGTGATCTTGATGTCCATTTGCAGCGAGGTGATGCCCTGGTCGGTGCCGGCGACCTTGAAGTCCATGTCGCCCAGATGATCCTCGTCGCCGAGGATGTCCGACAGGACCGCGAACCCGTTCGGCTCCTTGATGAGGCCCATCGCGATGCCGGCGACGGGGCGCGTCATCGGCACGCCCGCATCCATCAGCGAGAGCGAGGCGCCGCACACCGTCGCCATCGATGACGACCCGTTCGACTCCGTGATCTCGGAGACGACGCGAATGGTGTAGGGGAACGACTCCTTCGTCGGCAGAAGCGGATGGACCGCGCGCCAGGCGAGCTTGCCGTGGCCGATCTCGCGCCGGCCGGGCGAGCCCATGCGGCCGGCTTCGCCGGTCGCGTATGGCGGGAAATTGTAGTGAAGCATGAAATGCGAGCGGTACTCACCCTCGAGCGCGTCGATGATCTGCTCGTCCTGTCCGGTGCCAAGCGTCGCCACGACGAGCGCTTGCGTTTCACCGCGGGTGAAGACGGCCGAGCCGTGAGCGCGCGGCAGCACGCCCACCTCGCACGCGATCGGCCGGATCGTCTTGGTGTCGCGGCCGTCGATGCGGGGCTGGCCGGCGATGATCGCTCCGCGCACGATCTCCTGCTCGAGGCCCTTCAGACGCTTGCCGGCGAGCGTGCGGTGCGGCTCCTCGGGAAAGAGCCCGAGCGCTTCGGTCTTGATCTCTTCGAGCCGCGTCGAGCGCACCTGCTTGACCTGCTCGGCATAAGCCGCCTTGAGCTTGCCGCTCAGCGCCTCGCGCAGGCGCGTCTCCACCTCGGCGGCCTCGGTCTTCGTCGACGGGAGCGCCCAAGGCTCTTTCGCCGCCGCCTCGGCCAGCTCGATGATCGCCTGGATCACCGGCTGAATCGCGCGATGGCCGAACATGACGGCGCCAAGCATCACGTCCTCGGAAAGCTCCTTGGCTTCCGATTCGACCATGAGCACGCCTTCGGTGGTGCCGGCGACGACGAGATCGAGCGCCGAGGATTCCCCTTCGTCGATCTTGGGATTGAGCACGTACTGCTCGTTGATGTAGCCGACGCGGCAGCCGCCGATCGGCCCCAGGAACGGGATGCCTGACAAGGTCAGCGCCGCCGAGGCGCCAACCATGGCGACGACGTCGGGATCGTTCTCGAGGTCGTGCGAGAGCACAGTGCACACGACCTGCGTCTCATTGAGGAATCCCGGCGCGAACAACGGCCGGATCGGCCGGTCGATGAGGCGCGAGGTCAGCGTCTCCTTCTCCGAAGGGCGGCCTTCGCGTTTGAAGAAGCCGCCCGGGATCTTGCCGGCGGCGAAGGTCTTTTCCTGGTAGTTGACCGTAAGGGGGAAGAAATCCTGCCCCGGCTTCGCCTGCTTCATTCCGACCGCGGTGCACAGCACGCTCGTCTCGCCATAAGTTGCGAGAACGGCGCCGTCCGCCTGGCGTGCGATCCGTCCTGTCTCAAGCGTGAGGCGGCGGCCGCCCCACATCAGATCCTTTCGGTATACCTCGAACATCTTTCTCTCTTTTCTGCTTCTCTCTCTGGGGAAATGGGTACGCGCGGCGCCCGGCACGAGAGCGCCGCGGCAAAGCCGACACGAAATCGGTAGTGTGATGGGTGAAGCGGCGGAGCGCCGCAAGAGCGAGAGGCGCTCAGCGGCGGAGCCCCAGCCGCCCGATCAGCGTCTCGTAGCGGGCGGCGTCCTTGCGCTTCAAATAGTCGAGCAGGCTGCGGCGCTGGCCCACCATGACGAGAAGGCCGCGGCGCGAATGGAAGTCCTTTTTGTGGTTCGTGAGATGGTCGGTCAAGTTGCGAATCCGCTCCGACAGGATGGCAACCTGGACCTCGGGCGAGCCGGTGTCGCCCTCCTTCAAGCCATATTCCGCAACAAGCTCCTGCTTGCGCGGGGCTGCGATCGACATCGATATCTCCTTCTACCCTAGGTTCAACACACGCACCGGCCGCAATCCACCCGCAACGACCTCAGCGAGCGCCACGAGCTTTCCACCGCTCGTCGTACAAACCGTCGCGCCATCACCGATTTGGTCGATGCGCGCCCGATCGGCTGGGCGCAGCGGCGTCACGGTTCGCCCGCAACGCAGGGATTGAGCTTCCGCCTCCGTCACGGCAAGCGCCGGGATGTCGTCCAGCGCCGTCGCAACCGGAAGCAAGTGCTCCGACACAGCCACACTATGCCCGAGCATAGCAAGATTATCCAGGGAAATCGCCTGTTCCGCCCGGAACCGCCCGACCGCCAAGCGCCGCAAGGCCACGATGTGTGCGCCGCAGCCGAGCATCGCGCCGAGGTCGCGCGCCAGTGCCCGCACGTAGGTGCCGCGTCCGACGCGCGCCTCGAAGCTCGCGTGGTCTGCGTCCGGCATTGCCAGGAGGTGGAACTCCTCGACCTCGACCGGGCGCTCTTCGAGCGCCACCTTTTCGCCCGCTCTGGCAAGCTCGTAGGCGCGCACGCCACCGAGCTTCAGGGCCGAGTAGTCGGGCGGGCGCTGCAAGATCGTGCCGGTGAGGCGCGGGAGCGCGGCCTCGATCTCCGCGCGTGTTGGACGCCGCGTGCTCGTGGCAATCACCGCGCCATCGGCATCGTCGCTGTCGCGCGTCTCGCCCCAGCGCAGCGTGAACTCGTATATCTTGCGCCCCTCGATCGCCCAGGCGACCGTTTTCGTCGCCTCGCCGAGCGCGATCGGCAGGACCCCGGTGGCGAGCGGGTCGAGCGTGCCGCCGTGACCGGCTTTCGCCGCCTCAATCAGACGGCGCACCCGTGCGACGGCATGCGCCGAGGTCATGCCGGGCGGCTTGTCGAGCACGATCCAGCCGTCGATCGGGCGTCCGCGCGCCCTACGCGCCATCGTCGTCCTCGCCAGGCGAAGGTTCGGGCGCGGCCAGGTCGCGCACGACCTCGGGTCGGTGCAGCGCTGCATCGATGCGGCTTGCCTGGGCGAAGGCGGTGTCGAGCGCGAAGACGATATCGGGAGCGTAACGCAACTCGACCTCGCGCCCGACCGCACGGCGGAGATAGGGCGCCGAGCGCCGGAGCGCGGCCATCACCTCGGCCTCGTTCCGGCCTGCGAGCGGCATGACGAAGGCGGTGGCGCGCTTCAGATCGGGCGCGACCCGGACTTCGGTCACCGTGAGAGTGACGTCGGCGAGTTCCGGATCGCGCAGCTCGCCACGCGCGAAGATGCGCGCGAGCGCGTGACGGATCTCCTCGCCTACGCGCAACGGACGCTGGCCGGGCGGGCGCTTAATGCTGTGACTACGGGCCATGGGCCAATGCGTCTAAAGCGCGCGCGCGACTTCCTCGACCTCGAAGCACTCGATCACGTCGCCGCGCTGGATGTCCTGGTAGTTCTCGAATGCCATGCCGCATTCGAAACCCTCGCGCACCTCGCGGACCTCGTCCTTGAAGCGCTTGAGCGTCTTCAGGCTGCCTTCGTGGATCACGATGTTGTCGCGCAGGAGCCGAACCTTGGCGCCACGCCGCACCATGCCGTCCCGCACCATGCAGCCGCCGACCTTGCCGACCTTGCTGATGTTGAAGACCTCGCGGATCTCGGCATTGCCGAGGAGCCGCTCGCGCTTCGTCGGCGAAAGCAGGCCGGTCAATGCCGCGCGCATGTCGTCGATCACGTCATAGATGATCGAGTAGTAGCGGATCTCGACGCCATCGCGCCGCGCCAAGTCGCGCGCCTGCGGATTGGCGCGCACGTTGAAGCCGATGATGACCGCGTTCGAGGCCTTGGCAAGGATCACGTCGCTTTCGTTGATGCCGCCCACCGCAGCGTGGAGCACGCGGAGCGCCACCTCGTTCGTCGAAAGCTTTTCGAGCGAGCCGGTGATCGCTTCGAGCGAGCCCTGGACGTCCGACTTGACGACGACGGCGAATTCCTTGGCGACGCCCGCGGCAATCTGCGAGAACATCTGCTCGAGCGTGCCGCGCGCGCCCGCCGCCGCCTGCTGCTCGCGCCGCCGGCGCTGGCGGTAGTCGGCGATGTCGCGCGCCTTGCTCTCGTTCTCGGCGACGACAAAGTCGTCGCCCGCGAGCGGCGTGCCGTTGAGACCCAAGACCTCCACAGGCTCCGCGGGGCCCGCCTTCGTGATCGTGTTGCCGCGGTCGTCGATGAGGGCGCGCACGCGGCCCCACTCGCTGCCGGAGACGAAGATGTCACCGACCCGCAAGGTGCCGCGCTTGATGAGCACTGTCGCGACAGGCCCGCGCCCGCGCTCGAGCTTCGCTTCGATCACGATGCCGTCGGCGGCGCGGTCGGGGTTGGCCTTGAGGTCGAGGATTTCGGCCTGAAGCAGGATCGCTTCCTCGAGCCGCTCCAGCCCCGTCTTCTTGGTTGCGGAGACCTCAACGTCCAGGACCTCGCCGCCCATTTCCTCGACCACGATCTCGTGCTGCAGCAGCTCCTGGCGCACGCGTTCGGGTTTGGCGTCGGGGCGGTCCATCTTGTTGATGGCAACGATGAGCGGCGCGCCGGCCGCTCTGGCGTGACGGATCGCCTCGATCGTCTGCTCCTTCACGCCGTCGTCGGCGGCGACGACGAGGACGACGATGTCGGTGACATTGGCGCCGCGCGCGCGCATCGCGGTGAAGGCCTGATGGCCCGGCGTGTCGATGAAGGTGATGCGCTGGCCGCCTTTGAGAGTGACCTGATAGGCGCCGATATGCTGGGTGATGCCGCCCGCCTCGCCGCCAGCGACGTCGGTCTGGCGCAGCGCGTCGAGGAGCGAGGTCTTGCCGTGGTCGACGTGGCCCATGACGGTGACGACTGGCGGGCGCGATGCGAGCGCCTCGGGCTCGTCTGCTTCGCCGCCGAGGCCGATCTCGACATCGGCCTCGGATACGCGGCGAATCTTGTGGCCGAATTCGCTCACCACGAGCTCGGCGGTGTCAGCATCGATCGGCTGGTTGATGGTCGCCATCACCCCCATACGCATCAGCGTTTTGATGACGTCGGCGCTGCGCTCGGCCATACGGTTGGCAAGTTCCTGCACCGTGATGTGCTCTGGTACCACCACATCGCGGACGATCTTGCCCTGGTCCTGCATCTGCTGGAGGGCGCGCAGCTTCTCGCGCTCGCGGTGGCGGCGCACGGAGGCGAGGCTGCGCTGGCGCTCGTCCGCATCGTCGGTGTTGAGGACCTTGGTGATGGTGAGCTTGCCGGTGCGGCGGCGCGGCTCGTCGCGGCGCGCGGTTGGGGTCGGGACCTTCTTGACTTCGACGCGGGGCCCGCGCTTCGCCGCGGCCTCTTCCGTCGGCTCCTCCTCGACCTTCATTTTGCCGGCCGCGGTCAACGCCGCGACCTTGGCCGCCGCCGCCTTGCCGGCACGTTCGGCGACTTCGCGGCGGCTTTCCTCGGCCGCCTTCTCCGCCTTCCTGCGCGCGTCTTCCTCGACCCGGCGCGATTCCTCGTCGGCCTTGCGGCGCGTCTCCTCATCGGCCTTGCGGCGCGCCTCGTCCTCGGCCTGGCGACGCGATTCCTCATCACGGCGGCGCGCCTCGAGCTCGCGCTCCTGCTCGACCTCGATCTGGGCTTGGCGGCGCGCTTCCTCGTCGGCGCGGATCGCGCCCTTCAAGGCGCGAGCGCGGTGCGCACGCTCCTCGGCAGTGAGACCATGCGGCAACACCACACGCCGGACGACAGGTGTGGATGGAGCCGCGGGCGCCTCGGACGGGGCTTCCTTGGCGGTCGTGGGCTCTGGCGCTTTTTCGCCTGGGCCGGGTGTCACCGCGCGCTTCTTGCGCACTTCGACCTGCACCGTCTTCGAACGGCCGTGCGGGAAGCTTTGCCGGACCTGGCCGGTCTCGATCGGCTTGCGCAATTCAAGCTTGCTGCCGCCGGGCCGGCCAAGGCTCAACGGGCGCTTTTCTTGTTCGGTGTTATCGGTCATCGGATTCCGGCACCATCACGAGATAAGGCGTTTCGCGGATCGTCCGCCGCGCGAAAGCCGGCGAGGCGCGACGCGTCCGCTACGAAGGACGCGGCAAGCCGCCCAGGCGTGAGGGCGGCATGCACAACGTGCTCGCGCCCCAATGCCGCGCTCAGCTCGGCGCAGGTCAGAAGCGCGACGACGGGGACGCCAGGCGCCAGCGCCTCGATCTTGCCGCGACTGTCCGCGCCGCCGTCGGACGCTTCGACCAGTACCGCGGCGCCGCTCCCTGCCGCGAGCTCACGCACCTTCACGAAGCCGGCGACTGCCTGTCCGGCCCGCCGCGCCAGCCCCATCGCCTCGCAGCAGCGTTCGGCCAGCAGACGCTCGACCCAATCCGCCAAGCCGTCATCGACGACGACATTCGCCCGCGCCGCCCGCGCGAAGAGCCGCTTTGTCACCGCCGCGACCACTATATCGCGCCGCGCGGTCAACCACAAACCCCGCCCGGGCAGACGGCCCGCGACATCGGGCACGATGCGTTCGCCCGGCCCCACCACGAAGCGTACAAGCTCGTGTTTCGGCCGCACCTCGCCCGTCACGAGGCAGCGGCGCGCCGTCTCGACGTGCTCGTCCAACACTTTATGTGCGGTGCCCGCCACCAGCGCTCAGCCTCACTCCGCCCCGCCGTCCGCGGTGGGTTTCTCCTCGTCGGCAAACCAATGCGCGCGCGCGGCCATGATGATCGCGTTCGCCTCGTCCTGCTCGAGCTTGATGCGACTCTGCGCCGCCTCGATCAGCTCGTCGGCCGCGAGATCGCCAAGATCGTCGAGCGTCTTCACGCCCTTCTCGCCAATTGCGACCATGAGCGCCGGACTCACGCCCTCGATCGCCGCGATCTCGTCGCTGACGCCGAGCTCTTGGCGCCGTGCCTCGTCGCGCTCCGCCTGCTCCTTCAGGAACGTGCGTGCACGCTGCTGCAGCTCACCGGCGATGTCCTCATCGAAGCCCTCGATGCCGGCGAGCTCTTGGATCGGGACGAACCCCACTTCCTCGACCGAGGTGAACCCTTCGGTCACAAGGAGGTGCGCGATCACGTCATCGACGTCGAGCGCCTCGATGAACATTTTGCTGCGCGTGCGGAATTCCTCTTGGCGGCGCTCGCTTTCCTCGGCCTCGGTCAGGATGTCGATGTCCCAGCCGGTGAGCTGCGAGGCGAGGCGCACGTTTTGGCCGCGCCGCCCGATCGCAAGCGAGAGCTGATCGTCTGGCACAACCACCTCGATGCGGTGCTGCTCCTCGTCCATCACGACCTTTGCGACCTCGGCCGGCGCGAGAGCGTTGACGACGAAGGTGGCCGGATCGGCCGACCACGGGATGATGTCGATCTTCTCGCCTTGGAGCTCGCCGACGACGGCCTGCACCCGTGAGCCGCGCATGCCGACGCAGGCGCCGACGGGATCGATGCCGCTATCGTTCGAGATGACGGCGATCTTGGCCCGCGAGCCCGGATCGCGCGCGACCGCGCGGATCTCGATGATGCCGTCATAGATCTCGGGCACCTCCTGTGCGAAGAGCTTCGCCATGAATTGCGGATGGGTGCGCGAGAGGAAGATCTGCGGTCCGCGCGCCTCGGGACGCACGTCATAGATATAGGCTCTGACACGCTCGCCCTGCCGGAAGCTTTCGCGCGGCAGAAGTTCATCGCGCCGCAGGATCGCCTCGGCGCGACCCAGATCGACCACGACGTTGCCGAACTCGACACGCTTCACGAGACCGTTGACGATCTCGCCAACCCGGTTCTTGAACTCGTTGTATTGCCGCTGCCGCTCGGCATCGCGCACCTTCTGCACGATCACCTGCTTCGCGGTCTGCGCGGCGATGCGGCCGAAATCAATGGGTGGCAGCGGGTCGGTCAAGAAATCACCAACCTCGGCCTCGGGGTTGAGGCGCTGGGCCTCGACCAACGAAATCTGCGTCGCTTCGTTCTCGACCGGATCGGCGACCTCGCGGAAGCGCATCAGACGGATCTCGCCGGTCTTGCGATCGATTTCGGCGCGGATGTCATATTCAAGACCGTATTTCGAGCGTCCCGCCTTTTGGACCGCCTGCTCCATCGCCTGGAGCACCTCGTCGCGATCGATCCCTTTGTCACGCGCGGCGGTCTCGGCAGCTTGCAGCAACTCGGGGTTGGGGATACTGGACATCGTCGGCATGGCAGGACTCTGGATCAGCTGCGGTGGTGTGGTTTGGTGGCGGCAATCAGCTCGTCGGTGAGGACGAGCCGGGCCTTGGCGATGGCAGTCAGCGGCAGGAGCACTTGGCTGTCGCCGAGGTCGAGCTTCACGGCATCGCCCTCGCGCCCGCAGAGCCGGCCGCGGAAGCGGCGGCGGCCTTCGTGCGGCGCGCTCAGCTCGAGCTTCGCCTCGAAGCCGGCGAAGCGCTCGTAGTCTTCGGGCCGCACGAGCGGGCGATCGATGCCCGGTGAGCTCACCTCGAGATCATAGGCGGCATCGATCGGGTCGGCGACGTCGAGGATGGCCGAGATCGTATGGCTCACGGTTGCGCAATCGTCCACCGTCATGGCGGCCTCGTCGTGCCGCTCCGCCATCACCTGAAGTGTCGGGCGGCGCCCGCCGGTGAACACGACGCGCACGACGCGGTAGCCCATCGCCTCGAGCGCGGGCACGATCAGGGACTCGATGCTCGCCGTGTCGAACAAGGCCTCAGGCGGCTCCTAAAACAAAAGGTGGGCCCGCGGCCCACCTTTTCTTCGGGTCCGGCAACGTGCCGACCCATGGGTTTTGCCGAAATATAGTCAATCCAGGAGCCGGCGCAACCCCCCGAGGCCGCTCATGCGCTACGCGCGCGTCGCGCGAAGCGCAGATAAACCGGCTGCCTTCCTTGCGCGAGCGCCTTCTCCTCGTAGCGCGTCGGCGGCCAATCAGCGGTTCGCTCACGCCAGTCCCGCGCGCGCGCCGCAAGCCAGCGGAAATCGGCGTGGCCGAGAGCGCGCTCCAACATCGCGCGCGCATAGTCCACGTCGTCGGTGGCAAGGCGCAGCTCTCCGTTATCCTCCATCGCACGCGCGAGATCGTCGAGGAGCGCCCGAGACAGGAGCCGGCGCTTCTTGTGCCGCTCCTTGGGCCAAGGATCAGGAAAGAGGATGAAGACGCGGGCGATACTTGCTGGCGCAAGGGCCGCTACGAGCGCGCGCGCGTCGTCGGCGAAGATGCGGATGTTCGAAAGCGCATGCCGCTCGATCTTGCGCACGAGCTTGGCGATGCCGTTCTCGAACACCTCGGCGCCGATGAGGCCAAGCGTGGGATTGGCTTCCGCCTGCGCCGCCAGGTGCTCACCACCACCGAAGCCGAGTTCCAGCCAAACCCCCGCGACCGGATACGCGAAGAGCGCGCGCGCAAGAATTGTTCCGCTTGGCGGAATGTCAAATCGAAGTTGCGGCAAGCGCGCGGCGATGAGTCGTTGCTGACCTTTGCGCAGCGCGCGACCGCGCCGGCGGCCATAAAGCAGGAGCTGCGTCCCGTCTCCGTGCGGTGCGCCCATGCCGTTGGATGCGGCGCGAGGCCGGGCCGCGTCAAGTGGGGTCGGCAGCGAAATAGGCGTCGGCGAGCGCCTTGGTGAGATCGACGAGCCGGCGCTTCACGGTGGTGTCGGAAATGCGCTGGTAAAGACGCACGAGCTCGAGGTCGTCGCGCGCCAAGGTCGGCGCGAAAGATGCGGCTGGAGCCTCACTAAGCCCCATTTGACCGGCAATTTCCGGGCCCATCTCTTCGAAAAAGAACTGCACCGTCACACCCAGAATACGGCTCAGCTCCCAGAGCCGGCTCGCACTGATGCGGTTGGCGCCGCGTTCGTATTTTTGCACCTGCTGAAAGGTGAGCCCAATCGCCTCGCCGAGCTTCTCCTGACTCATGTTGAGCCACACCCGGCGCTCCCGCAGCCGCGTGCCGACATGCCGGTCGACCGGATGCGGGGACTCGGACCGAGAATGTCGTCCGCCCTTACCACGGGAGTCGAAGCTCATAGAGAGTCGCGTGCGCCCTTTACAACTGCACGCGATCGTATGCGACGAAGCTCGCTAGCACAACGGAATTGGCTTCGGCCGAAGTTGGGCGCGTTAACTTGTCCCGCGCCACCCCCGCGGCAAGCGCGGGACGGCGGCACAGACGAAGAGCGCTATGAGGAGCACCGCAAAACCCCAGTCGCCGATCCGCGCATAAAGCGTCGGCGGCAATTTCATTGGCAGCTCGGCATCGAGCACACCGATGCCATCCAGCGCGAACTTGCGCCTGACGCGGCCATAGGCATCGACCACGCCCGAGATACCGTTGTTGCCGTCGCGCACCAGTGGCAAGCCTTCCTCGACCGCGCGCGTGCGCGCGATCGCAAAATGCTGGAACGGCCCCGAACTGTAGCCGTACCAGGCGTCGTTGGTGATGTTGAGGAGCCAGTCAGGCCGATGGCGGTCGTCAATCACGGCGCCGGGAAAGATCGCCTCGTAGCAGATTAGTGGGCTGAATGCCGGGATACCCGGAAGGGCAATCGTGCGTGGGCCTGGTCCGGATGAGAAATCGATCGTGCCGGGCGTGATCTTGTTGATCGGAAGGATGCTCCTCAGCGGCACGTATTCGCCGAACGGAACGAGGTGCGACTTGTCGTAAGAGGCGAGAATCTCGCCGTTGCTATCGACCGCCTCGAGGCTGTTCCACACGTGCTCGGGCTTGAGCGGCGGCGGATCAGTGCGGACCGTGCCAACGAGCGCCACGGCTCCACGCGGTAGCGCGGCCGCGATCGCACGCCTCGCCTCGCCGTCGCGCTCGAGGAACGGCGGTGCTCCAGCCTCGGGCCAGATGACGAGCTTGGCCGGCTTGGCGGCGGGCGAGGCGGTGAGCGCCAGCATGCGCCGGAAATTCGCGGCGTCAGCGGCCGGATCGTTCTTGAGCGTCTGCGGGATCGAGGGCTGCACGAGCCGCAGATCGAGGCCGGCGACGACGGCGTCGTCGTCGTGCCCGAGGCGTGCCGCGCCGGCGGCCGCAAGCGCGCCCACGAGCAGCACGGTGAAGTAGGGCGCGTACTTACGCTCGCCTGAGAGATCGCCGAACCGCGCCGGCAGCGCAGCGGCCAGCACCGTTAAGAGGCTCACCCCGTAGATGCCGACGGCGGACGCCGCCTGCAACATGAAAAGGCCGCCAGGAAAATTGCCGGCCCAGGCATAGCCCAGGAGATTCCAAGGGAAGCCCGTGAAAACGTGGCCGCGCAGGTATTCGGCGACGGACCACCACCCGACGAGGACAAGAATGCGCGGCGTGCCGCCGACATTAAGGCGATCGCAGGTGACGTGACACGCAAGAAGCGCAAGGGCCGGAAAGAGAGCGAGCCCTGCCGGAACCCCGAGCACGGCGAATGGCAGGAGCCATCCGAACTCGGAGACATCCACGAGAAGCGCGGCGCCGATCCAATACAGCCCTGCAAGGAAAAAGCCGAAGCCAAAGCTCCAGCCGAGTGCGAAGGCGGCGCGCGCGCTGGCGCTGCCATCCTCAAGCCAGACAAGCCCTGGAAACGACACGAGGAGCGCTGGTGCGAAATCGAACGGCGGCAGCGCCGTCGCCGCGAGCGCCCCCAGCAGCAGGGCTGCGAAGTGTCGGGCCCATCCTTCGAGCCCGGCGGCGACCAGAGCCATGCGCTGCACGGGATCGAGCGGACCCGCGGTGCGAAGGTAGCGCGGGGCCGCAGCCTCAGGCAGCCTGGTCATGCCCATCTCCGGACGGAAGACCGCGTACGCGCAGACGCTTCACGCGGCGCGGATCGGCGTCAAGCACGTCGAACTCCAGGCCTGACGGATGCTTGATGACCTCGCCACGCGCGGGCACGCGGCCTGCAAGCGCGAAGACGAGCCCGCCAAGCGTGTCTACCTCGTCGTGATCGCTAGGACGTAGCGGCCGCCGCGCGCGCTCCTCGAGCGTTGCGATCGGCATGCGTGCGTCGGCGATGGCGCTCCCGTCACCGCGCTCGATGAGCTTCGGCCGGTCCGCATCATCGTGCTCGTCCTCGATCTCGCCGACAATCTCCTCGATCACGTCCTCGATCGTGACGAGCCCGTCGACGCCGCCGAACTCGTCGACGACGAGGGCCATATGAACCCGCGAAAGCCGCATCTGCATCAGGAGATCGAGCACCTTCATCGATGGCGCGACGAAAAGGACCTTGCGCACCAACTGTGCCAACGGCACGGCGCGGCCGTCGACCGCATAGGGCAGGAGATCCTTGAAATGAATGATGCCGAGCGCGTCGTCGAGCGTTTCACGGAACACCGGCACGCGCGAGTGGCCGTGCTCGGCCATGGCGCGCGCGGCCTCGCCAAATGGCGTGTCGACCGAAAGAGCTTCGATGTCGACACGTGGCACCATCACGTCTGCGGCGGTGAGCTCGTGGAGCTTCAGGATGTTGCCGAGGAGGCGCCGCTCGTGTGGATCGATCGGCTCGTCGTCTGGCCCGCGCTCCTCGTCCGCGTGCTCCTCGATGAGTTCTTCGATCTCCTCGCGTAGCGTGGGCTCGCCGCTGCGGGTACGGCGGAGCTGCCGGAGCCAATTCACAAGCTGCTGGAACGGCCCTTCGTCCTTCTCGCGCGAACTGCCACCATCGGCCTCGTCAGCCATGCGCGACCTCTCGCGCGCGGTAGGGGTCGGCCACACCAAGCCGCGCGAGAATGCGTCGCTCGAGCCCTTCCATGCGCCGCGCCTCGTCGTCCGTCTCGTGGTCGAAGCCCAGGAGGTGGAGCACACCGTGCGTGACGAGATGCGAGAGATGCGCGGCGAGCGACTTGCCCTGGGCCTCGGCCTCGTGCGCGACCGTCTCGTAGGCGAGCACCACATCACCGAGAAGGATGGGGCCGGCTGCGCCTGCGGCCGGGCCCGCGGGGAAGGAAAGCACGTTCGTCGCCTGGTCGCGCCCGCGCCAGCGCCGGTTGAGGTTCCGCACGAGCGCATCGCCGGCAAGCACAAGCGAGAGCTCGGCCGCGCGCCGCCTTGCAGGGACGGATGCCGCACCGCGCAAGGCCGCCCGCGCGGCTGCGGTCACTACGTGCTCCACGTCAGGGAGCGCCCTGCGCCAGTGCCGGCACGGCACGGAGACCGCGATGTCGACGCGCCCGGTGGCTTGCGCCGCCGCGCGCTTCTTGCCGCCTTCTCTCGCGGCCATTACTCAGCGTCCTTCTTGCGGCGCTGGGCCGCACGCCCATCGCGCCGATCATAGGCGGCGACAATGCGCGAGACGAGGCCATGCCGCACGACGTCGGCTTCGGTGAATCTGACGACGGCAATCCCTTCGAGACCCGCGATGGTCTCGAGCGCGTCCCGGAGTCCCGATCGCGTGCCGCGCGGCAGATCGACTTGCGACAGATCGCCGGTCACCGCCATGCGCGCGTTCTCACCGAGCCGCGTCAGGAACATCTTCATCTGCACCGGGGTGGTGTTCTGCGCCTCGTCGAGAATGACATAGGCATTCGAGAGTGTTCGTCCCCGCATGAAGGCGAGCGGGGCGATCTCGATCTCGCCGTTCTCGATGCGGCGCACCACCTGATCGCCTGGCAGCATATCGTAGAGCGCATCGTAGAGCGGGCGGAGATAGGGGTCGACCTTTTCGCGCAAATCGCCTGGAAGGAAGCCCAGCCGCTCGCCAGCTTCCACCGCGGGCCGCGAGAGGACGATGCGTTCGACCGCGCCGGTCATCAGCATGTCGACCGCCATGGCGACCGCGAGATAGGTCTTGCCGGTGCCCGCGGGGCCGAGACCGAAGACCAAGTCATGCGAGCGCAGCGCGCGAATATATTGGGCCTGGACTGGCCCGCGCGGCCCGATGCGGCGCCGACGTGTGCGAATCTCCTCGCCTTCCTCGACAAGCGCGCCCGGTCGGTCGCCTCTGGCCTGCGCGAGGCGCAGCGCGGCATCGACGGAAGCGGCATCGACATCGAGCCCGCGCTCCAAACGCTCGTAGAGCGATTGCAGCGCCGTGCGCGCGATTCCGGTCGAGGCGACGGGGCCGGAAATGGCAACGCGGTTGCCCCTCGGTACGACGGAGACGCCGAGCTGACGCTCGATACGTTCGAGATGGCGGTCGCGCTCGCCGAAAAGTTGCGGCAACAGGGCGTTGTTCTCGAACTGGAGCTGAATCCGGCCGTCGCCGCCGTCGCGCGAGTGGGGCGTACTGCTCAAGCGCTTCCCTCGGCGGCGAGGACACCGCTCAGGCTGTTCGGCTCGGTGCGGCGGATCGTGACGGGCGCGATGCATCCCAGGAACGCGTCGGGCGCGGTCGCGTGCACGGGCTGGAGATAAGGGCTACGGCCCACGAGCTGTCCGGCGTGCCGGCCGGGTTTTTCGAACAGCACCGGCATCGTCGCGCCAACGGCGGCAGCGTTGAACTGGCGCTGCTGGTCGGCGAGAAGCCCCTGCAGCCGCTCGAGGCGCTCAGCCTTCACGTCCTCCGGCACCTGATCCGGCAGGAGCGACGCGGGCGTGCCGGGGCGCCGGCTGTATTTGAACGAGAAGGCCTGCGCGAATCCGACCTCGGCGACGAGCGTCATCGTGTCCTCGAACTCGGCGTCGTTTTCGCCGGGAAATCCGACAATGAAATCGGAGGAGAGCGCGATGTCGGCGCGTGCTCGGCGCAGGCGCTCAATCGCGCGGCGGTAATCGTCGACGCGGTAGCGGCGGTTCATCGCCTTCAGCACACGGTCGGAGCCCGACTGGACCGGCAGGTGCAGGAACGGCATGAGCTGCGGCACGTCGCGATGCGTGGTCACAAGCTCATCGTCCATGTCGAGCGGATGGGATGTCGTGTAGCGGATACGAAGCAAGCCTTCGATCGTGGCAAGAGTCCTGATGAGTCGGCCGAGACCCCAGCTCGCGCCGTCCGCGGCGCTGCCGTGATAGGCGTTGACGTTCTGACCGAGCAGCGTGATCTCGCGCGCGCCATGCGTAACGAGCTGTCGCGCCTCGCTCTGAACATCTGCGACGGGCCGCGAGATTTCGGCGCCGCGCGTATAGGGGACGACGCAGAACGTGCAGAACTTGTCGCAGCCCTCCTGGATCGAGAGAAAGGCCGAGACACCCGCGCCATGCGCAGCTGCGGGCAGGAAATCGAACTTGGGCTCGGCCGGAAACTCGGTGTCGAGCACGGCCGCGCCCTCGCGCGCAACGCGCGCCACGAGCTCCGGCAGGCGGTGATAGGTCTGCGGTCCGATCACGATGTCGACATGGGGCGCGCGCGCCAGGATCTCATCGCCTTCCGCCTGCGCGACGCAGCCCGCGACCGCGAGCAGCAATTTCTCGCCGCGCTTTTCCTTGCGCGCCTTGAGCGGCTTGAGCCGGCCCAACTCGGAGAATACCTTTTCCGCCGCCTTCTCGCGGATATGGCAGGTGTTGAGGATCACCATGTCGGCATCTTCGGCCGTGGCCGTGGGCGCGTAGCCAAGTGACGCCAGAACGTCGGCCATACGTGCCGAATCGTAGACGTTCATCTGGCAGCCATAGGTCTTGATGAACAGCTTCTTCATTGCACCCGGCTCATTCCGCGTCGAGCTCGGCCATCATGTCGTCGGCTGCCTCGACGGCGAGCGGCTCGTCGTCCGGGCCGCGGCCCGCGAGCGCCGCGGCGAGCGTGCCCGAAATCACCTTGTAGCAATGGACTGCCAGAAGCTTGCGCGAGCCGAACTGCTCGATGGTCACGGGGGGATGGAAGACGACTTTGACGGTGATCGCGCCCAAGCCGAGCATGGTCCAAAGGTGCGGCGCCACCGTCATCGCGCCATACCACGACACGAAAGGCCGATAAAAGCGGCCGAGAGGCATGCCGTCGAGCCGGACATAGGCAACCGTCACCGGCTGCACGACGAGCGGCGCGCCTCGTGGCCTGAGCTCGGCGACGCTCAGGAGCGAGCTCTTGAATGGCAGCATGTGAATGCCATCGCCGCTCGTCGATTCCGGAAAAATGATGAGGTCATCGCCCGCTTCGAGACGGGAGAGCAGCATGTCGCGCTGCTTGGCAGTCGATCCCGGCCGGCGGTCGACGAAGATCGAGCGCTGCAGCTTCGCGAGTATGCCGAAGAACGGCCACTTTGCGATCTCGGCCTTCGCCACGAAGGAGCCGTCGATCAGGCTGCCGAGCACAGGGATGTCGAGGTAGGAAGCGTGGTTCGCGACGTAGAGGGTCGGATGCGTTGAAGAGGGCTCGCCGCTTGGCTCGACGCGGAAGCCGAGGATGCGGGTGCAGAGACGGTGGTAATAAGTCGGGAACCGCCGCGAAAGCGGGCTCTTCACGAAAAGCAGCAGCGCCTGGATTGGCCCGGTCGGGATCGTCACCAGCAAATAGAGCGTCGCGCGCCAGAGGCGCAGCAGGAATCCGCCCTCGGTCATTGATTGGTCGCGTCCTCGCGCGCGTGCCGCTCGTAGTGGCGATAGTATTTTTCCGTCACAAGATCCGTCTGCACCAGGATGCAGACATCGGTCGTGTTGAACTGCTGGTCGATCACGGCGCCATCGCCAACGAAGGCACCCAGCCGGAGATACCCTTTGAGCAGCGGCGGCAGGTCCGCGCGTGCACGCTCGACGTCGAACGTATCGGGCGGGAGCTTCGCCATGTCGATGAAACGCTCGGGCAATGCGCGGGCGCGCAGATGCGGCGGCGCAAGGTGATGGTGGTGGAGATACGAGAGCGGCGCGGCGAGGTCGTCGAGCGCGGTACCGGGCAGGCTCGCGCACCCGAACATCAGCTGCACGCGATGGGCAAACACATAGGCCGCGATGCCGCGCCAGAGAAGCTGCATTGTCGGCCGGTTGCGGGCCCCGGCGTCGACGCACGAGCGGCCGAGCTCCATCACCTCGCCAGCCAGGCTCTCAATGCGTGACAGGTCGAACTCGGCCGCCGAATAAAAGCCGCCATGCCGACGCGCGACACTGCGGCGCAAGAGCCGGTAGGTGCCGATGACGTGATCGCCGCGCGAGTGGTCGATGACGAGAAGATGATCGCAATATGCGTCAACGGTGTCGAAATCGCGCCGTGCGCGCGCCATGGCATCGCTCGGTACGGCGCCCATCTCATCGTAGAACACGCGGTAGCGCAACGCCTGGGCCGCATCGAGATCGAACGCGCTTTCGGCAAGGCGGGCCTCAAGCGCGCCCGACCACACTTCGACTCTTGGTTCCGCGGCGCGCACGGACGCGAAGTCGTAGGTCTCGGCGTTGCTCACGGGGTCCTGCGGCGGTCCTTCATTTCTTGCCGCCTTCGCGGCCCTCGATCGGCACGGCGTAAAGCTCGAGCCGGTGATCGACGAGATTATAGCCGAGCCGCGCCGCCACCTCGCGTTGCAGTTTCTCGATCTCCTCGTTGCGGAATTCGATTACGCGCCCGCTCTTCATGTCGATAAGGTGATCGTGGTGGTCGAGCGGCATTTCCTCATATCGGGCCGGACCCTGGCCAAAATGATGGCGCGCAAGGATGCTCGCTTCCTCGAACAGGCGGACGGTGCGATAGACGGTGGCTATGCTGATCTTGGAATCGATCTCGATGGCGCGGCGATAGACACTCTCAACGTCAGGGTGATCGGCCGATTCGGAGAGCACACGGGCAATGACGCGCCGCTGCTCGGTCATCTTTAGACCCTTGTCGATGCAGAGTTTTTCGAGGCGCGACGGCATTCCCTGCAAACGGTAAGCAGTTTCGCATGATGAGTATAGCGCAAACGCCTTGACGCGCTAGAGAGTGCCGCTGCCGCGCGCGCCGGGCGCCTCACGCAGCGCCGCTGCGCCGCCCGCGCGTGCCGAGTCCGATCTCCTTGGCAAGCCGCGAACGCTGGCGCGCATAGTTCGGCGCCACCATCGGATAATCCGGCTGCAACTGCCAACGGTCGCGATATTCCTCCGGCGTCATGTTGTATGCCGTCTTGAGATGGCGCTTCAGCATTTTGAGTTTTTTGCCGTCCTCGAGGCAGATGATGTAGTCCGGGTGAACCGAGCGCTTGACGCTGACCGCAGGCTGCGGCCGCTCTGCCGACACGGATGGACTTTGGCCGATCGTGGCGAGCGACTGATAAACTTGGTTAATGAGGGTCGGAAGATCGCCCACGGACACGGTATTGTTTGATACGTGGGCAGCGACGATTTCCGTCGTCAAGGCGAGAAGGTCGTTTCCGTGCGACTGTTCAGTCATTGCTTCTGTATTCCTCCTCGTTCTCGCGAATTCGAATATTAGTTATTTTTTGACTGGAAGCAATGCGCAAGTGGCGCCCAAGATGATTTTTTTGAAATCCTGGCAGGAATAGAAACAAAAGGGGGCCCGACACACGGCGGTATTGCGCTCCGTCTTGGCTCATCCAGCACTAGGCAAATCGACCGCGAGATTAGAATGGATCAGTCGAGGATCCGGCGCAGGAGCCAGGCGTCGACCGCCGGCCCCCGTCCGCGCTGGTAATAGGCGTGGCGAAGACCCACGGTGCGGAACCCTTCCGCCTCGTAGAGCGCGAGCGCAGCGCCATTGTCGGCGGCAACCTCGAGCACGACGCGGTTCGCGCCGAGTGCCCGGGCGCGGACATAGAACTCCGCGAGGAGCGCCCGCGCAACGCCGCCACGCCGCCAGCGCGGCGCGACGCCGAAAGTGAGAATCTCGGCCTCCTCCCGCAAAACCGTCGCGAGCAAAAGGCCGATCTTTGCGCCGCCTTCCTCGGCGAGCAGCGACTCGGCGCCGCTCATAGCGAGCACGCTCTCGAGGGCCGCCGTGTCCCACGCATCATCCGGAAAACATTGAGCATGAACGCGTGCGAGCTGCTCGAGATCGTGGCGCGCAACCGGGCGAAGAACGAGGCTCATCGCGCGGCCGTCCGCGGGAGGGTGGTATCGGGCGCACGCAGATAAAATGGCTGCGGGCGCGGCGGATGCTCGCCCGGGCGCCATTGGGCGGCGGCGAGACGTGCCAGTGCGCCCGGTTCGATACGGTCCGATCGGGGCACGATGCGCGCGCCCGGCCCAAGCCACGGCAAGAGCAAGCCCGCAGCGTCGCCGGCGAGCCAAAGCCCGCCTCGCGGCAGGGTTTTCGCGGCGTCCTCGGGGCGCTGTATGACCGGTGCGTCGGGATCGTTTTCGGCGCGGAAGCACTGCACGAAAATCTCGTCGCGCCGGCTGTCGAGCGCGACCACGAGCGGCCGCAGCTCCGGCGGGACAGCAGCGGCGACGGCGGCAAAGCTGGTGACGCCGAGGCAGGAAAGCCCGGTCGCGAGCGCCAGTCCGCGCGCCGCAGCAAGCCCGATGCGGATGCCGGTGAAGGAGCCCGGTCCCACCGTTACGGCAAGGAGATCGAGATCGGCGAAACCGGTCGCCGCCTGGGCGCAAACCGCTTCAATCATCGGCATCAACCGTTCCGCCTGCCCGACGGCCGCTTCATCACTCCGGCTCGCGGCGATATGGCCCGAGGCCAACACCGCGACCGCCGCGCCGTTTCCGGCGCAATCGAAGGCGAGCACATTCACCATGTCGCAAGCAATGGTACTATCCAGTGAGGAGCGTCGGAAAGTTTATGAATCTCGTCGAGATCACCGAAGCAAAGCACCGGCTCGTCATCGAACTCGCCTATGCGACGGCGAACAATCTGACCGGTGCGCCGATCTATCGTAATGCCATCTGTTATCTCAACGAAGAGGCGGCCGGCATGCTCGAGCATGCGGTCGCGCTCGCCGAGCCGCTGGGCCTGCGGCTCAAGGTCTTCGACGCGCTGCGGCCAAGCGAGGCGCAGTGGATGCTGTGGAACGCAAAGCCAGACCCCGACTTTCTCGCCGATCCGCGGCGCGGATCGCCTCATTCGCGCGGCGCGGCGGTCGACGTGACGCTCATCGACGGCAACGGCGCCGCGCTCGACATGGGTACGGCGTTCGATGCCTTCACGCCCCTGTCCCATCACGGCACGATCACAATTTCGGCCGAAGCGCAGAAGAATCGTCTCCTGCTGCTCGGCCTCATGTCCGCGGCCGGCTGGGACTTCTACCGCAACGAGTGGTGGCATTATCAGCTCTTCGACGCGCGGCGCTTCCCAGTGCTCGCGGACGCCGACCTCCCGCGGCCGATGATGACGTGAGCTAGACGGCCTCGACCGAGTGAACTTCCGGCACGTAGTGCCGCAGCATGTTCTCGATGCCCGCCTTCAAGGTCGCGGTCGAGCTCGGGCAGCCTGAGCACGAGCCCTGCATGTGCAGGTAGACGATCCCGTCCTCGAAGCGATGGAAGATGATGTCGCCGCCATCCTGGGCCACGGCCGGGCGTACGCGCGTCTCGAGCAGCTCCTTGATCTGCGCGACGATCTCGTCGTCTTCTTCCTCGTCCTGCGCCGCCTCGCCCAAAAAGATCGGGGCGCCGGTCGTGAAATGCTCCATCAGGGCGCCAAGCACGGCTGGCTTCAGCCGATACCAGTCGATCTCGTCGTCCTTCGTGACGGACACGAAGTCGGCGCCGAGGAACACGCCCTTGACGCCCGGGATCCCAAAGAGGCGCTCGGCAAGCGGGGAGGACTGGCACGCCCCGGCATCCGGGTAATGCGCGGTGCCCACTTCCATCACTGTCCGCCCAGGCAGGAACTTGAGGCTCGCGGGATTGGGCGTCTGCTCAGTCTCGATGAACATATGTGCCTCCCAGTCGCAGCCCTTAGCTTGGGCTTGGGGCGCCCGCTGTCAACCCGTGGTGCTCAGCCCTGGCCCTGTCCTTTACCGCCGATCCGGGACATGCTGGGGCCGGAATGTCAGGACGGGACAATAATTTTGATGCGTTAAGGCTTGGGGCCGCGATCTCGGTCGTGCTGACCCATGCCATTTTGCTGGGGGAGGACCGGCTCGGTCCCGACCCGCTGATGCGGATCACCGGCGGACAATGTACTTTGGGTGTGGCCGGTGTGTTCGTGTTCTTCACGATCAGCGGCTATCTCGTGACGCAAAGCTTCGAAGCGACGGGGCGGCTCGGAGCCTTCCTGGCGAAGCGGGCGCTGCGCATCTATCCCGGGCTCGCAGCGTGCGTGCTGCTGCTGTCGTTCGCGGTCGGGCCTTTGGTCTCGAGCCTGACTCTCAGCGCTTATTTTGCCGATCCCGGGAGCTACCGCTACATCGTCGGCAATCTTTATTTCAACACCGGCATCAACGGGCTTCCTGGCGTGAATTTCACCCGGCTCGGCAATGGCTGGGTGGTGAACGGGCCCCTCTGGAGCTTGCCCTGCGAAGTGCTGATGTATCTGATGGTCGCGGGATTGGGCAGCGCTGGACTCCTGCGCGGGCCTGTGCTCGCGGTCCTTTTTGCGACAGGCCTCGTCGCGACGGTCGTCGACACATCCTCGAGCAACATGCTCCTCGGCAGTGCCTTGTGGCTGCTGCCGTTCTTCGCGGCCGGCATGTTGCTCTACCGCTTTCGTGCCCTGCCGCTTCTGCGCCTGCGTTATGCCGCTGCCGCGCTCGCGGCCCTTGCGCTCGCCGCACGCTTCGGCGGGTTCGTTCCGGTCTTCGCCGCGTGCGGCAGCTATCTCGTGATCTATCTCGCCTATGCCGGGCGACCGCTCAGAGCGGCGCGCTTCGGCGACCTTTCCTATGGGCTCTACATCTATGGCTGGCCCGTCGAGCAGCTCACGGTGCGGGCGCTGGGTGGTGCTGCGCCGGGATGGGAGGTGTTCGCGCTTGCGCTGCCGGCGACAGCCGCCGTGGCGTTCTTGTCCTGGCACCTTGTCGAGGCCCCGGCCCTGCGCCTCAAGCCGCGCGCGCGAGGCAACGACGCGGCCATGGATCGGCTCGCAAGGGCTCGCGCCGCAAGGCCCGACGCTTGACGGAGCGCAGTGCGGACGCGACAAATTCCCGGTCGGCCGGGTAGGAGCGCGCTGATGGCGGACGGGATAGGGGAAGGACGTTCGGCGGCGGCGCCATCGCGCACCTACAACGCCGCGGTCGATCTCATCGAGCGCAACCTTGCGGCGGGTAGGGCAGGGAAGACGGCCTTCATCGACGATCGCGGCGCGCTGACCTATGGCGAACTCGCCGAACGGGTCGACCGCTGCGCCAACGCGCTGCGTCGCCTCGGGCTTGAGCCCGAGCAGCGCATTCTCCTCTGCCTTCTCGATACGATCGATTTCCCGGTCGCGTTTCTGGGTGCAATCAAGGCCGGCATCGTACCAATCCCGGTCAACACGATGCTGACCGCCTCCGACTACGAATTCATGCTCAAGGACAGCCGCGCCCGCGCGCTTATCGTGTCGGACGCGCTCTACGACCGCATCGCGCCCGTGCTGCCGCGCCTGCCGGTGTTGCGGCAGGTGATCGTGTCGGGCGGCGAGGGCGTGAGCGGACGCCATCATTTCGCGAGCCTCCTCGCGGAAGCCGAGCCGTGCGCGAAGGCGTCCGAGACGACGGCTGACGATCCCTGTTTCTGGCTCTATTCCTCGGGTTCGACCGGCACGCCCAAGGGCGCCGTCCATCTCCAATCGCATCTGACGCTTACGGCCGAGCTTTACGCGAAGCCTGTTCTCGGCATCGTCGAGAGCGATCTTGTCTTCTCGGCCGCTAAACTCTTCTTCGCTTATGGGCTCGGTAATTCGCTCACCTTCCCGATGGCGGCCGGCGCGACGAGCCTCCTGCTTGCCGAGCGTCCGACGCCCGGACTCGTGAGCCGCATCCTCCGCGAGAGAC